>WLWD01000005.1_pt1:0-237500 | contig 3603164 bp, 3553 predicted proteins | sample 6712731 | NCBI WGS metagenome assembly WLWD01 (sample SAMN12718690, study PRJNA576275) | sponge metagenome | isolation source: marine sponge | host: Mycale hentscheli | place: New Zealand: South Island, Marlborough, Capsize Point | collected 2014-11-01 | reverse complement strand
CTGAGTTTGCGGCGGGGCAGATCGCGTTTCTCTTCCGCCTCGCCCACTTTTGGCAGGGTAAAGGCGGCCCCTACCCCCAATGTTGCCGAGGCTACGGATATGATCGCCATGATCCCAAGCGGCGAAATGACTTGTGAGCCACTGGTTGCGACAATCGAGCCGGTCATCAGGCCCAGCGCCCAGAAACCGTGGCATCTATTCATGATCAAACGGTCGGACGATTTTTCGACCCGGCCAGCATAAACGTTCAGTGCAATCTCCATGAATGCGATGGCAATGCCAAAGGCGGCCAGCGCGAAGAACAGCATGGTCATGCTTCCAACCGTGATCGGCAGAAGTGACGTCAGGAACTGCAAGGGAAATGCCACCAGGAACAGTTTGCGCACACCGAAGGTTCCAACTGCTTTGCTGGCGAATTGTAGTGTGATCAGCAAAGCAACGGGCGCACCCAAAAGGGCAATAGCCAGTTCAGACTTGGACAATCCGATCGTCTCTTTGACGTATGGGATCAATGCCAGCCACGAACCGATAGCCATCGGTTGCAGAAAGAAAAGCGCCATGATCAAAATGGCGCCGCGGTTCAATTCTTTGGTTTCCATTCGGCGGACCGTAACAGGCCCGCCGATAAGGAAAAGCGGAAAAGTTTACGCGGTGGCGCGTTTTCGAGGCAGCCGAACGCGGGTTGCCAGCAAAGCAAGGATCACGCCCAGATAGATCAGCGGTTCGATCTGAAAGCCTTTGGCAAGCATAACGAAATGCACCGCGCCCAAAATTGCGGTCGCGTAAGTCAACTGATGCAGACGTTTCCACCCTTTGGGGCCGAGCTTGCGGATGGACAGGTTGTTCGATGTGATTGCAAGCGGGATCATCAGGACAAACCCGAGCATACCGATGGTAATGTAGGGGCGTTTGATAATGTCAGCCCAGATCTGGCTGAGGATCTGCACGTCCAGCACCAGCCAGACTAAAAGGTGCAGGAAAACATAGAGGAATGTCACCAGCCCGATTGCGCGGCGAAACTTTACCAGGTTGATCCCGGTGTAGTTCCGAAGCGGTGTGACAGCCAACGTCACGATCAAGAGTTGCAGGGCCAGTTCGCCCATCTTGTGTTCGAGCGCTTTAATAGGCTCGGCCCCAAGGCCACCGGTGACGCCGAGATAGAAGAACCAGACCGGCGGAAAAGTCGCTATTATATAGAGCGGCCATGCGGGCACTTTCGACAAGCGAATGTTTATGTTCTGGGCAAACGTCATGCGCAGCAGCCCTTTCCTTCTTGAATTGGCGGGCACGGGACCGTGCCGTAGGAACACCAGACACAACAATCGCCGGCATTGGGTTTTAGAACTTCGCCGCAATGCGGACAGTCAAAGAAATACTGGCAGGCATCCGTTGGCATTGCTGCCGTGGTCTTGCCGCCGCATTTGGGGCATTCCAATGTGGAGCTGAGTTCAATTTTCACTGTTTGACCTCCGCCAAAGATAAAATGCGAGCCCGATCATCACCAAAGTAAAAGGTATCAGCACGATATCACGGTAAAGGATGGCGGTCAGGCTGGTTGCCCCAGCTGCCCCCAAAGCCAAGGGCAGCAGCGGCGTGACACAACACAATGCGCCGAGTGCCCCAAAGGCACCCGTGATATAGGCCAATGGTCGTGACATCAGAAGTTCTTCGTCAGGTCCATGCCCTTGTATAGGGACGCGACTTCTTTTTCGTAGCCGTTGAACATCGCTGTCGGCACGCGCTTGGCGAAAAGGCCGCCGCCGATTTTGCGTTCGGTTGCCTGGCTCCAACGTGGGTGATCCACATTTGGGTTCACGTTACTGAAGAAGCCATACTCACGCGGGTTTGCCAGTTCCCAGCTGATGGGGGGCTGTTTGTCGGTGAGGGTGATCCGCACAATCGATTTGATCGATTTGAAGCCGTATTTCCAGGGAACCACCAAACGGATGGGCGCGCCGTTCTGATTTGGCAGCGGTTCGTCGTAGATGCCGGTGGACATGAGGGTCAGCGGGTGCATCGCTTCGTTCAGGGTCAGACCTTCGCGATAGGGCCAGTCCAGCACGTTGCGCTTTTGGCCGATCATTTCGCTTGGGCGCACCAGGGTTTCAAAGGCGACATATTTCGCACCTGACTGGACGCCGACGCGTTTCAACAAGTCGCCAAGTTCGAAGCCAACCCAAGGCACGACCATCGACCAAGCCTCGACACAGCGAAAGCGGTAAATGCGCTGTTCAAGGGCCTGGCCTTTCAGGATGTCGTCGAAGCCGTAGTCACCTGGCTTGTCGACCATGCCGTCGATCTTGACGGTCCAGGGGTCGGTTGTCAGGCGGTGGGCATTCTCGGCGGGGTCGCCTTTGCCGGTGCCGAATTCGTAGTAGTTATTGTAGGTGGTGATGTCTTCCCAAGAGTTGGGGTCCAACCCGCGACCGTGCGATGTCTTTTTGGCGCCAAGGCTGGCCATGGCTGGTCCGGCAATTGATCCCAGTGCAAGAGCCCCTGCCCCGGTCATGATCTGGCGACGGTTCAGCCACGCTGACCTTGGTGTGACGTCCGACCACTTCAGATCGCTTTTATATCCATTGGCCATGGGCCACCTCCGTTTTGTCATCTTGGGCATAAGATGCGGTGCCAAGCGCGCCACGGCAATCACCCTCACGAGACTGTGCTTGACCGACATCTCATTGAAACACGGTTACAAAATGGCGGTTAACTCTCACGGGCGATCACAGAAACGTGAGTGGAGAATTTCGAGACGGTTGGCTTAGCGCCGATGGTCCGAAGATCAAGCCCCATTGGTCCGGACTTTCCCTGATCCGATCCCAAAACCTTTCCGTAGACCTCTGCAATGCCAAAGAGCGGCATTTGCTTATAACCTTGGGAGACAAAAATGCTTCGTAACATTCTGATCACATCGGCCGCTGTTGCCGCACTGGCTGCACCGGCTTTTGCCATGGGCGACAAGAAAGACATTGTTGATACGGCGGTTGAAGCCGGATCGTTCCAGACACTGGTCACGGCTGTGAAAGCCGCCGGTCTGGTTGAAACGCTGAAGGGCGATGGCCCGTTCACCGTTTTCGCACCGACCGATGAGACTTTCGCGGCTTTGCCGGAAGGCACCGTCGTTGCCGCCGATATCGATGCATCCAACGGCGTCATCCACGTCATCGACAAAGTGATCCTGCCCGAGGGTTGATCCGAGACTTCAGCCGGAGGCAGGCGTCTCCGGCTTTTCTAATCCCAACGAAAAACTGAAAGAGAGACAGTTATGAACCGCAGATTTGCGCTTAAAACCCTTGCCGGTGCTGCTGCACTTGCATTTGCTGCTGCTTGTGCCCCGATGAACGAGGACCCTGATATCGTCGAAATCGCCGCAGGCAACGACGACTTTTCAACACTTGTGGCCGCTGTATCGGCGGCTGGTCTTGTCGATACGCTGAAAGGTGATGGTCCTTTCACTGTGTTCGCGCCGACGAATGCTGCCTTTGCGGCGCTGCCAGCGGGCACTGTTGAGACGCTTTTGAAGCCCGAAAACAAAGATCAGCTTGTGAAAGTCCTGACCTATCATGTTGTGCCGGGGGCGGTGACCTCGGACCAGCTGGTGGGTCAGCGGTCGAATGTTGCGACGGTTCAGGGCCAGACGGTGCATGTTGACGGCAAAGGCGGCGGCGTGAAGGTCAATTCATCGACGGTGACGACCGCCGATATTGCGGCATCCAATGGTGTGATCCATGTGATCGACACTGTGCTGCTGCCGAAGTGAGTTGCGCCGCCTGACGGCGACGCGACAGGTGGGGGACGCTGTCCCCCACACCCCCTGGAGTATTTTCCCCAGAAAGAAAGGAGATGTCGGGTTAGCTGAAAGCGCCCTGACAGAACCAGCCCGCCGACAGGGACGCGCCGTGGCCGTAATACAGCCAAAGCCGGTCGCCTGAAGATGTGGTGATGCGCCAATAGTCCCGCACGCCGCTGCGCCAATTGGGATCATCCAGCCACCATTCCGGTGAAATCCGTTCCGGACCGAGCGCGGCGCGGGTTTCGAACTGGCGGCCACGCCAGCGAAACTGCGCCGGGATATGGGGGGTATCGGGGGCTGTGACGATATCGGGCGGCCAGATTTCAACCGGGCGCGGTGCGGGCGCGCGCGGCCAGTCCTTGGCCGCTTCGGCCCGGGCGCCGATCCGACCAATCAGATCATCCAGTGCCGCGCCGCCGTTCCGGCGAGCAGCACCGACAGCGGCGGCTTCGGCGTGGCCCCGGTGTTGATGGGCGTGAACCGGTTCGCTGACCAGGGCTTCGAGCCGGATCATATCGATGCCGAAGCCTGCGTCGATCTCGTCCACTTTCATCATCAGCAGGGGGCGGATGCGGTCCGGCGCAGCCGAGGGGCGTGCCAGCCCGACTTCGATGCGCTGCATGGTGTGATCGGCGCGGTGGCATTCCATCCTGAGGCGGCGCACCCCCCGCCCTTTTGCGGTCAGTTTCTCTGACAAGGCCGGAAGCAGCCGATCCAGTGCAGCGGCGATATCGTCACTGAGGCCGATGGGATCCGGCAGGGTCAGGCGCACCGAGAAATGCACCGGGGGACGCACCGGGCTGACGGGTTCAGCTTCGATCCCGAAGGCCTGATCCAACCGGCGCACAAGCTGTTTGCCAAACCGGCGGGCCAGCGCGCCCCGGGGCTGACCCGCCAGATCGCCGATCTGATGCAGCCCCAGGCGGGCGAGGGTCTGGCGGGTATCCTCGTCCAGACGCAGGGCCGCCACCGGCATCCCGGCCAGCACCGTGCGCATCTGTCCCTTGGGCGCGATCCGCCCGGCATAGCTGCCCGGTGCGGTTGCAGCCGGGGGTGGACCGCCGCGTTCCCAATGGCGACGACGCGCAGCGCGCGACCGGGTGGCGTGGGCTTCCTGATCGATATCATCGCCGGAGCGCCCTGCCCGGATGCCCTGCCCGGCGAACCGCGCCAGAGCCCAGGCCGCGCCCACGGTATCCGCCACCCCGACCTGCACCGTCAAACCAAGGGTGGCACAATCGGTTTCAACGAGGTCGATTAGCCCTTCTTCACCGCCGAAAAGATGGGTGCATCCGGTGATGTCGATCACCAGGCTTTCGGGTGGTTCTTCGGAGACCCAGGGGCTGAATTTACCGGCCCAGCGCCGCAGAAGCATCAGAAACCCCGCATCCAGATCGCGGTTGCGCAGTCGGGTTTCCAGAGTCGGGCACATCGCCATGGCATCGCGCAACGCCTGCCCGCGTGTCAGACCGGCGGCTTCGGCTTCGGCCGAGAGCGAGACCAGAACCTGGGCATTATGCGCCTCGCCCACGACGGCGAATGCGCGGGGCGGCAGGCCACGGTTTTGTCGTAGGAACCGCTCGGCCCCCAGCCTGGGAAACCAGAGCGACAGGATGCGGCGGCTTTTCATCGGCAGCGTGTCATGTATTTTCAGATGTTCGCTATTTGTTCTTAATCTACATATCGGCGTGATGCGAGTCGAGTCCCGCTGGACAGACCTTGGGCAGAGACTAGATAAAGGCGCAACCGGAGGATTCCATGCAAAGACTGAAAGCCGCCCTGATAATTACGAGTGTATTGAGTGCCAGTGCGGTCCTGGCCCATAGCGGCGTGAAAGACCACGACGTGATGGCGCGCATGGAGTCCATGAAGATACTTGGCCAAGAAACCAAAGTCCTGGGGCAAATGATGCGCGGGAAGACCTCTTTCGACGTCGCAACGGCGCGCGCGGCAATGGACGCCCTGATTTTGGAAGCGGGCGAGACCGAAGCCCTGTTCAAGCCCCGGTCCGATGATCCAAAGTCAGAGGCCCTGCCGACGATCTGGACGGAGCCCGACAGATTTGCCGATCAGCTCGACGCTATGAATGCGGTTCTTGCAGGAGCAGACGTCAGCACACCGGACCAGTTGGAGCAAAGCCTGCGCCGGATAAGCGCAAGCTGCTCGGCCTGCCACAAGGAATTTCGCGAGTAATCTATCCGCAATAGACCCGGCCAATCAGGCCTTCGGCGTTGTAAACGATATTCGTGCGCTGGGGCAGGTATTCCTGGGTAACGATGTCTGTTTGACCAAAGACCCGCAGGCTTTCGCTGGATGGCAGGAACGCATCGGCGACAGGGGTGCCGATCAGTTGCCGATAGCCAACCGCATCGCATTCTTCCAATTCGGGCGGAATGTCTTCTTCGAAGGGTTCATCCAGAAGGGGGTCGTCTGCCAGGGGTTCTTCAACCTCGGGAACGGGCGTGCAGCCTGCCAATACGACCGCCAAAACCGATAAACGCAAAATCATTCCTGTCACGGCGTCCTCCTGCCATATGATTCCCATTGATTTCGCTCTTATCGTGCAGCAGGGTCAAGCCGACAATACATTAAGGGAGGGTCCCCCAATTATGCGCACACGTGCTGCCGTTGCCGTCGAGGCCGGAAAACCGCTTGAGATTATGGACGTAAATCTGGACGGGCCGCGCGCCGGCGAGGTTCTGGTCGAGATCAAAGCCACAGGCATTTGCCACACCGATGAATTTACGCTTTCGGGCGCCGATCCCGAGGGATTGTTTCCGGCAATTCTGGGCCATGAGGGCGCAGGCGTTGTCATGGAAGTTGGCGAAGGTGTCACCAGTCTGAAGCCTGGCGATCATGTGATTCCGCTTTATACGCCCGAGTGTCGTGAATGCGATTATTGCCTGCATCCAAAGACCAATCTGTGTCAGGCGATCCGCTCGACCCAAGGCCAGGGACTGATGCCTGACGGCTCGTCGCGGTTTTCGACTTTGGACGGCGATCCGATCCTTCATTATATGGGCTGCTCGACGTTTTCGAACCATACGGTTCTGCCTGAGATTGCCCTGGCGAAGGTGCGTGAAGACGCGCCGTTTGATAAGATTTGCTACATTGGGTGTGGCGTGACCACCGGCATTGGTGCTGTGATCAATACCGCCAAGGTCGAGATCGGTTCGCGCTGCATTGTCTTCGGACTTGGCGGCATTGGACTGAACGTCATTCAGGGTCTGCGTCTGGCAGGCGCCGATCAGATTGTCGGTGTGGATATCAATCCGGGCCGCAAGGCAATGGCCGAGAAATTCGGCATGACCGACTTTGTGAACTCGACTGAAGTCGAGGGGGATCTGGTGCCCTATCTGGTGGATCTGACCAAGGGCGGCGCGGATTACACCTTTGATGCCACCGGCAATGTCAGCGTCATGCGGGCTGCGCTGGAATCCGCGCATAAAGGCTGGGGCGAGAGCATTATTATTGGTGTAGCGCCTGCGGGGGCTGAAATTTCGACCCGTCCGTTCCAACTGGTGACCGGGCGCAGCTGGCGCGGCACTGCTTTTGGTGGTGCGCGTGGACGCACGGATGTTCCAAAAATCGTGGACTGGTATATGGACGGCAAGATCGAGATCGATCCGATGATCACCCACACGCTGGCACTGGATGACATCAACCAGGGCTTCGATCTGATGCATGCCGGTGAGTCTATTCGGAGTGTTGTGGTTTATTGAGATTTCGCCGCGCCTTCGCGCGTCGAGGTCGGTGGGGGCGCTGCCCCCACACCCCCGAAAGTATTTTCCGACAGAAGAAACACAATTTTAATCAAATTGTGGGCTTTTACGTCATGCGGAACAGGCGGAAGCGCCGATGACCGCGACAGAAGAAGCCTCCCGGTTTGAACACCGGGAGGTGGTTCTGCTTCTTCTTCTGTCCCAAAATACTTCCGCCGGAGGCACCGCGACGGCGAAGCCGGCGCAAAACCTCATATGCGCCGACAGGCGCTCAATTCTTTGAAAATCAGGCGGGCTGATCCTTGTCGTAGGCTTCGATAATACGCGCGACCAATGGATGACGGACCACATCCTTGGCGGTGAAATAGTTGAACCCGATGGTGTCGATGCCACCAAGCAGCCGCTCGGCATCTGCTAACCCAGACGGTACCCCGCGCGGCAAATCGACTTGCGTGCGGTCGCCCGTAATCACCATGCGGCTGCCCTCGCCCAGACGGGTCAGGAACATTTTCATCTGCATGGTGGTGGCGTTTTGTGCCTCGTCCAAGACAACAAATGCATTCGACAAAGTGCGCCCACGCATAAAGGCAAGGGGTGCAATCTCGATCCGCTTTTCTTCAATCAGCTTGGCCGCCTGTTTGCCGGGCAAGAAATCATTCAGCGCGTCGTAAAGCGGCTGCATATAGGGGTCGACTTTGTCTTTCATGTCTCCCGGCAAAAACCCAAGGCGTTCGCCTGCTTCAACGGCTGGGCGGCTGAGGATGATCCGGTCGACATGGCCACCCAGAAACATATTCACCCCGACGGCCACCGCCAGATAGGTTTTACCCGTGCCAGCGGGCCCGATGCCAAAAGCAAGTTCCTGTTCAAAAAGCGAGCGGACATAGGCTTTTTGCGCGTCGGTGCGCGGCTCAATCAGTTTCTTGCGGGTTTTGATCTCAATCCGACCGCCCTGAAATAACTCCATCTGATCGCCCGAGCGCTCGTCGCCATCATCGGCCGCCGGACCCATCCGAATCTCGGCGTCAATATCGCCGGGTGTCAGGTCGCGCCCTGCTTCCAAACGCAGATAAAGGGCATTCAAAACGTCGCCAGCCTTTTGGCGGGCTTCTGCGTCGCCAAACACGGCCAATTGGTTGCCCTGATGCACAATCTGCACATCCAGGGCCGCCTCTATCTGGCTGAGGTTCCTGTTGAACTCGCCAAAAAGGTCGATCAGCAGGCGGTTGTCGGGAAATTCTAGCCGGGTCTCGGTTGTGCCGTCCGGCTGGTCTGGCTGGGTTAACGCACGAATTGCCAAATAAAGGAACTCCGGTGATTGGGACCACTACGTCCTTTGATGCTGCCAAGCCTTTGCGCCGCTTGCAAGCATATCTCGGCAATATTTACGAAAACGTCACGAAATGTAGTGGCCGACACCGGTATTTGAGTGAGTGGAGGCCGCCATTTGCCGGCAACCTACTCTCAAATTGCCTTACGAAGAACTACAGCTCATCTGACCCAGATCATTGATGGTGCAACCGGCTGGAAGCGTATTGGTTGTCAACTCGATCTCTAGATTGTCCTGGCCGTCGTCGGCATCGTCGTCGCCCGCACCTACAAGGGTAATGCTTGAATGGGCCGCGCTCTTTTGCATGGTTTTACCGATGGAATTGCCGCTCATTTCAAAGGTCGACGCCAAACCTGTGCCGATCCCTGCCATCATCAAAGCACCAACGACCAAATCGACGGAAACAGCGCCATCTTCATCTGCAACGAAATCACGCGCAGTTGTTGCAACAAAAGATTTGAAAGAATTTGAAAGGATGTAGGACAATGACACACTCGCAGAACAATTATCACAACGCCTCACACCCAAATTCAACATAGACCAATTCCCTCAAATATGAAAATTTTCGGCAAAATTGGGCCAAACCTGTGGTCGATTGGGCGGATTTCGGGCGACAAAAAGGCAGTTCGAAGGGATTTGTTGCGGCACAAAAAACAACCGCGACCCAGCGTTCATGCCGAATCGCGGTGTCTGTTCATCTTCTGGTTAAGAGATTGAAGCCCGTGCGCCGACGAACCGTCAGCTTAATTTTGATTGCAAACCAGTTTATTTGAGCCGTTCACAAAGCAACCTGCCGGAACAGTGTCACCTCCACCGGTGTCTCCACCAGTATCACCGCCCGATGTATCCGCGGCGACCAATACAATGCTTGAGCTGGTCGCGCTTGACTGCATCGTTTTGCCGATTGAGTTGCCACTGGTTTCCATCGTCGCAACCAGAGCTGTGCCCAGTCCTGCGCAGACAAGGGCAACGGACATCAGATCAACGGTTGCAGCACCACATTGATCGCCAAGGAAACGGCGAACCAAGTTGAATGGCTTATTGGCATCAACGGCCGTGCTCTGATCTAGCTTCAGCATGAAAATCGTCCTTACTTCCATCGGACCCACCGACTCTTACTGAGAGTTTTAGGGGCGAACCAAGTTAGGATCGGGTTCAAAATGGTTTAAATTTAAGGCAACAACTGCTGATCTGGAAACAATGACGACTGTCCAGCGTCATTTACTCGTTGTTCATCCATGATCCACGTTGACTGCGAATGAACCGCGGAACTGGTGCGTTCTGAGCTATCATTCACCTTTTTGGTTGACTGATAGCGAATCCCTTGCTAATTCACCCAAATGGTTGAACGAGAAACCGATATCGATCTAACGGCTATTCTGAAAGCTGCTGCTGATCCGACCCGCCGGTCCATTCTGACGCTTCTGGCGCAGCACGGGCCTATGCGTGTCACCGATCTGGCGCAGAGGTATGACATGAGCCTGAATTCGGTATCGAAACATATAAAAACGCTGGAAAACGCCAGCCTTGTCAGCCGCAGAACTGAATGGCGGGAACACCTGATCGAGCTCAAACCCGAACGCCTTGCCCTTGTCGACCAATGGTTCACCGACCTTCGGTCTATCTGGGACATGCGCCTTGAAGCCCTTGAAACCTTGATGACAAAGGACATTCGCAATGACTGACACTGCAACCGAACTTCAATTGGAAACTTCGCGCGTTATCAACGCCCCTAAAGAAGCCTTATTCGACGCCTGGCTGAATCCCGAATTGCTGGCCCGGTTCATGACCCCCGGGCCCGGCATGACCGTTCCAGAAGCGAAGACCGACCCCCGCGAGGGCGGTGATTTTCTGGTCGTTATGCGTGCCGGAGATCAGGATTTGCCGCACACCGGCACTTATCGCACAATTGATCGGGCCAATCGTTTGGCGTTTACATGGAAATCACCGTTTTCCAGTCTGGAAGACAGTGTCGTGACCATCGATTTTGCCGAAGCTGACGGCGGCACCGAGGTCAAACTAAGTCACTTACGCTTTGAGAGCGAAGAAAGCCGTGACAACCACAAAGGCGGCTGGGGTGCTATCCTCGAGGCGCTTGAAAACGCAATGTGAGGGAAAACTATGGAAGCTGAAGCACTGAATATCCCGGCTGTCATTGCCGGTGCCGTGGCCGCCTTTATCTTTGGATGGATCATCTACCATCCCAAAGTTCTGGGTAAAACCTGGGCCGAAGGATCGGGCGTTGACCTTGGCGGGTCGCCTCCTGCGATGGCCTTTGTTGCCCAAATACTCGGGTTGATTTCGTTGGCCATTGTCGTTGGCGTGACGGCGACGGTCAGCTTCCTTGGCACCGCCCTGCTGGCGATCCTGGCCTGTGCGATGTTTGTCGTATCAGGGGGCGCATTTCTGAAGAAATCAACCGGCGCGTTGGTGACTGACGGCGTCTACGTGATTGGCGCAGGCGCGCTGATGATCGTCGCTCAGGGTCTGCTATAATCCAGGAAAAGCCAGCGCGTTCAGCGCGCTGGCCCTACAACTTCACCTGCCAGTGAGTTGGAACTACTTTCGACAATACGCACCTTGGCGATATCGCCGCGTTGAACGGCGTCAGAGGTGACATGCACGGCATGCAGATAGTCCGATTTCCCGACCATCTGCCCCTCCATCCGACCCGTCTTTTCAAACAGAACCTCGACATCGCGCCCGACCATAGCATCCTGCGCGGCGCGTTGTTGCGTGCTGAGTAATGACTGAAGGCGCTGCAGACGTTCGTGTTTCACGGCTTCTTCGACCTGCGCGCGTTCTGCCGCTGGCGTTCCGGGGCGTTCCGAATATTTGAAGCTATAGGCCTGCCCGTAGTTCACTTCTTCGATCAGGGCCATGGTTGCGGCAAAGTCTTCTTCCGTCTCGCCGGGGAATCCGACAATGAAATCGCCCGACAGCAAAAGATCGGGACGGGCCGCGCGAATACGCTCGATTAGTCTGATATATTCTTCGGCGGTGTGTTTGCGGTTCATCGCCTTTAACACCTTATCCGATCCGGCCTGAACCGGCAGATGCAGATAGGGCATCAGTTTTTCAATTTCGCCATGGGCCGCAATCAGGGCATCATCCATGTCATTGGGATGACTGGTGGTGAAGCGAATGCGCTCGAGCCCATCAATACCGGCCAATTCACGGATCAGCCCGGCCAGCCCGCCGTCATGGCCGTGATAGGCATTCACGTTCTGGCCCAGCAAAGTCACCTCGCGGACGCCGCGCTCTACCAGATCGCGTGCCTCGGTCATGATACGGTTTGCGGGGCGGCTGACTTCGGCACCGCGCGTATAGGGCACCACACAGAAGGCACAAAACTTGTCGCAACCTTCCTGAACCGTCAGAAATGCCGTTGGTCCGCGCTTGGATTTAGGGCGCGAGGCCAGATGTTCGAACTTATCCTCTTCGGGAAACTCGGTGTCCAAAGCCCGTTCACCACCCTGGATTTTGGTCTCCATTTCAGGCAGGCGGTGATAACTTTGTGGTCCCACCACCAGATCAACCATCGGCTGGCGGGCGACGATCTCGGCGCCTTCGGCCTGGGCAACACAGCCCGCGACACCGATTTTCAGGTCTGGATTTGCGTCCTTCAACGGGCGAAATCGCCCTAGTTCCGAATAGATCTTTTCCGCAGCTTTCTCGCGAATATGACAGGTATTCAATAGGATCATATCGGCATCATCTGCCGTCTCGGTCGACACATACCCCTGCCCGCCCAGCGCTTCGGCCATGCGTTCGCTGTCATAGACGTTCATCTGACAACCGTAGGTCTTGATATAAAGCTTCTTGGGCGCGGCCATAACGGATCAACCTGTCATTCGGATCATCGCGCGTCCTACACGGGCGTGCACGTCTTGCCAAGGCTTCGAAGGCCGTGCGATGGTCGCCGAAATCGACGAAAAGCAGAAAACCAGCCGTGCAGTTCAAAGGCGTCACACAGGCAGCGTCAGACGACGCGATCAAAAAGGCCAAAGGTCCGGTCGCGATCATCATCGCCGAGGACGAGGTCGAGGTTGATACGACCATACGCCACCACGCTTATTTGGGGTTTCGCACGATCTTTCTGATCGCGCCGCCGGAACTGTCGATTCCGAAATCGGTGCGCGACATGGTGATCCGCATCGACTGTGCAACGCGCGACGCAGGAACGACGGAAAAGTCGGTCAACACAATTGCTGCCGCGCTGCCCGAGAACACTTGGCTATATTACTGCTATAACGCCGAATATCTGTTCTTTCCCTATTCAGAGACGCGCAGTATCGGCGAGATGTTGACGTTCCATGCAGAAGAACGCCGCCGTTCAATGTTGACCTATGTTGTCGATGTTTACGCTGGCGATCTTGAATTTGCCCAGAACGCAGTTTCTCTCGAAGACGCACATTTGGACCGTTCGGGCTATTACGCGTTGGCGCGTCAAAACGGTGATGGAGCGCCAAAAGACCGGCAATTGGATTTCTACGGCGGCCTTCGGTGGCGATTTGAAGAACACATCGGTGAAGAGCGTCGGCGTATCGATCGGATCGCCCTGGTGCGCACGCATTCAGGTGTCAAACTCAAATCCGATCACACCTGGTCAGATGAAGAACTAAACACCTATTCCTGCCCCTGGCATCACAATCTGACCGCCGCCATCGTGTCATTTCGCACGGCCAAGGCTCTGCGAACCAACCCCGCGAGTCGTTTCGAAATCGACACGTTTCGCTGGTATAACTCGACCGAATTCGAGTGGCATTCGCAACAATTGCTGGAGTTGGGTCTGATGGAGCCCGGCCAGTGGTTCTAGCGCTCGCGCGTGCGGACGACCTCGTCAAATCGATCCAGTGGTAACACCGGTTCAAGCACTGCGCGCAGTTCGGCGCGTCGGGGATGGTGTGGATTGGCAAATGTGAAACACAAGTAATCTTCGATAATCGCTGCCTGCTGCTCGTAGCCAAACCGGTAGAACAACTCGTGCGCTCCGCTGGCTGAAAAGTAGGGATCGGCCAGACGGACGCTCTCCATTATTGCCCGAAATGCCGAATATCCGGTGGTTTCACGGTTCTGCCATTGCCAGACATGCGCCAACTCGTGGGCAAAGATCAGTGTCTGCGGGAACCGCCGTGCCTTTGGCCAGCCAAGTGCCATGTCATCAGAATAAAGGCCCGGATCAAAATGCAGCCCGTTTCTGAGTGCAAAAGCCTGCGGTGGTTGCGCCCCGCGCGGCTGTGGTGTGCGCACACAGGCTTTATCGGTTCCGACAAGTACGCGAACGCCGGTTTTCTTCAACTTTGGTGGCGGTAAGATGCCAAGGCCCAAACTGACGCGAACGTTTGAAGTGTCCAGCGAGGGACCATACAGATCTTCGGCAAAGGCGACTTCGTTTTCGGTCAGCGGGCGCGAACATGCGGCCAGAACCAGCAACAGACACAAAAGTATCCGCATTACAGCATCGACGGTACAACCTGGTCCGGTGGGCGGTGCTCATCGGCGAAGGTTTTGATATTTATGATAACTTTCTCGCCCATCTCGACGCGGCCTTCCACGGTCGCCGATCCCATATGCGGCAACAGAACCACGTTTTTCAACTCGCGCAGGCGTGGATTGACGTCGTGACCGTGTTCGAAAACATCAAGCCCCGCACCGGCAATTTCGCCCGCACGCAGCATCCGCGTCAGGGCGTTTTCGTCGATCACTTCGCCACGCGATGTGTTCACGATCACCGCCGACGGTTTCATCAGTTTCAATCGGCGTGCGTTCATCAGATGAAAAGTCGACGGCGTGTGCGGGCAATTTATCGACAGGATATCGACCCGGCTAACCATCTGATCCAGACTTTCCCAATAATTCGCCTGCAACTCTTCTTCGGTCTCGGTCCGCAGCTTGCGGCGATTGTGGTAATGGACCTGCATTCCAAACGCCGAAGCGCGTCGCGCCACTGCCTGCCCGATCCGACCCATGCCCAGAATGCCCAATCGGCGGCCACTTAGCCGCCCACCCAGCAAGGCAGTCGGCGACCAGCCATCCCATTCGCCCTTTTGCATGACCGACAGACCTTCGGGGATGCGACGGGTCACTGCAAGGATAAGCGCCAAGGCCATATCAGCAGTGTCATCAGTCACAACACCCGGCGTGTTCGAAACCAGAATGCCCCGCTGTCGCGCGGTCTGCACATCGATGTGGTCGACGCCCGCGCCGAAATTCGCGATCAGCTTAAGACGATCCCCCGCTTGCGACAGCAGCGGCGCATCAATCTGATCGGTCAGTGAAGGAACAAGAATGTCAGCGTCCTGAACCGCCGCGATCAGTTCGTCGCGCGACATCTCATTGTCATCAGGATTAAGTCGGACATCAAATAACTCGGACATCCGCGTTTCGACCGCCTCTGGTAACCGACGCGTGACGACAACACTCAGGCGCGTGTAAGGCATTTCGACATCCCCGACCATTTTTTACGTGCGAACTTCATGTCAAAGTGGCAAGAAGACTGCGCGGGCACAAGAGACGCTTTAATGAAAAGCGCGGCGGCAAACGAGGTATCAGGCGGGATGACATTCTTGCGGACTGGAATCGCAGGCATTTTAGCCATCTGGATCACAGCATCCGGCGCATTCGCGACCGAGCGTGGGCCCGTCACAAATCTGCCAATTCCGCGTTATGTTTCATTGAAAGCCGAAGAGGGTAATGCCCGACGTGGCCCGTCCCTATCCCATCGCATCGACTGGGTCTTTACCCGTCGCAATATGCCGCTGGAAGTTACGGGCGAATACGGGCACTGGCGCCGGGTCATAGATCGCGACGGTCAAGGCGGCTGGGTGCACTATGCGCTGTTGTCGGGAGTTCGCCATGTCATCATCGAAACCGACATGACGGCGCTTTATGTCAAGCCAAACGCTGAGAGTCCGGTCAACGCCTATTCTGAGGCGGGAGTCGTGGCGCGTTTGGGGTCTTGCGCACTGGATTGGTGTCGAATCACGGCTGGCAAAAGCAAAGGCTGGATCGAAAAGCGCCTGCTTTGGGGCGTAAAACCCGAAGAAATCCGGGAATAGTCAGTCTTTCACCTCAGAGCTATCGCCCATCAGAAACCTTGCGCCTTTCCCTTTGTGGCGTGCGGCATCATCCGGATTGTAAAGCGCACACCGCGCCAACGACAGACAACCGCACCCAATACAGCCATCCAGATTGTCGCGAATGCGTTCCAGCGTCTCGATGCGTTGATCCAGCTCGCCACGAATGTCCGTGGCGATCCGCCGCCAATCGCGCGGGTTCGGTGTGCGCCCGTGCGGCAGACGCGACAGAACCTCGCGAATGCGGGCCAAGGGAAACCCCAGATCCTGCAAAATGCGAATAAAGCTGAGCCGCCGCACATCGGCGCGAACGAATCTACGTTGGCCCGCCGCGTTCCGCTCGGCCAGCAAAAGCCCTTCCGCCTCGTAAAACCGAATGGCTGACACAGCGACACCGGTGCGTTCCGCCAGAAACCCGATGGATATCTCTTTATTTCTAAGCGTTTGTGCCATCATTTTGCCTCTCGAAAATACTTCTTGACCTCAAGTTAACTTGAGGCCTCAGATTAAGCCAGCATCGAAATTGAAGGAGCCACAAAATGGCACAGGCAAGACTTGAACACGTCAATCTGACCGTCACGGATCCAAAGGCAACCGCCGCCTGGATCGAGCGTATCTTTGGCTGGAAAATCCGCTGGCAAGGTGCCGGAATGCAGACCGGTCACACAATCCATATCGGTGAAGATGACACCTACCTTGCTCTGTTCACCTATGGCGACGCTCAAAAGGGCAACGAAACCAGCTATCACACCGTTGGCGGCCTGAACCACGTGGCCGTAGTGGTGGACGATCTGGATGCCACCGAACAGCGGGTGATCGCCGAAGGTTTCACCCCCAAAAGCCACGCCGACTATGAACCCGGACGTCGGTTCTACTTTTACGATGGCGACGGCATTGAATTCGAAGTCGTCCAATACGACTGAACACCTTGACCTTTGGCGCGCGGCTTGGCACCCCGCGCGCCATGTCTGATCAACATCCCTCTGGCGCTCCCTGGCGCAATTTCTATGGCCGCTTCAAAGGCAAGGCCCTGCGCGAAAGCCAAAAGAAGTATCTGGACGACCTGGCGCATCTGTCGCCCGGCAATGTCGATTGGGACACAAATCCCGACCGCACCCCGCTTGATCTGAAGACTTTGTTTGGCGACCGCCTGTTGTGGCTGGAGATCGGATTTGGCGGCGGCGAACACATGGTGCATCAGGCTGCGCTGAACCCTGATGTCGGCATCATCGGCGCAGAGCCCTATATCAACGGCGTTGCGATGCTTTTGGGCAAGATGCGCGACGCCAACGTAACCAATGTGCGGGTGCACCCCGGCGACGCGCGCCATCTGATGGATGTTCTGCCTGCTGGATCTGTCGCCAAAGCCTTTTTGCTTTATCCTGATCCCTGGCCAAAGAAGCGCCACCACCGCCGCCGCTTTGTCACGCAAGAGCATCTGGCCCCTTTGCATCATGTGATGGCCCCGGGTGGAGAACTGCGCATCGCCACGGACATCCCCGACTATGTTCGCCAATCTCTGGAAGAGGTGCCAAAAGCAGGCTTCGAATGGCTGGCCGAGCGCGCCGATGACTGGCGCACACCCTGGTCCGACTGGACGCGCACCCGTTACGAGGCCAAGGCCATCCGCGAAGATCGAACACCACATTACCTGACCTTCCGTCGCATCTGAGCGCGAAAAAGCGCGGCTGCCCGGATGGACGCCCCCGATTGTCTGCGCTAACAGACCGAAGACTTCAAAGGATCGGAGACCCACATGTCAGGCCACGGAACTCCCGTTCCCATGACATCCCGCCGCGCCGCGCCGCTGAAAGGCGAAGCCCGCGTGCCCGGCGACAAATCGATCAGCCATCGCTCGCTGATTTTGGGTGCTATGGCCATAGGCGAAACCCGGATAACCGGTCTGTTGGAAGGCGAAGACGTTCTGCGTACCGCCGATGCCATGCGCGCATTCGGAGCCGAAGTCACCCAACATGGCCCCTGCGAATGGAGCGTGCACGGCGTCGGGGTTGGCGGCTTTGGTGAGCCCGAAGATGTGGTCGATTGCGGTAATGCGGGTACCGGCGTGCGCCTGATCATGGGGGCCATGGCCACCACACCGATCACGGCAACCTTCACCGGCGACGCCTCGCTCAGGTCACGCCCTATGGGTCGCGTAACCGACCCGATCGCACTGTTTGGTGCAACGTCTTATGGTCGCACCGGTGGCCGCCTGCCAATGACCGTGGTCGGCGCGTCCGATCCCATGCCGGTTCGATACACACTGCCCATGCCGTCGGCTCAGGTGAAATCTGCTGTCCTGCTGGCGGGCTTGAATGCGCCCGGCCAAACCGTTGTTATCGAAGGCGAGGCTACCCGCGACCATACCGAACGAATGCTGCGCGGCTTTGGCGCAGAAGTCACCGTCGAGGAAACTGGCGAAGGGCGGATTATCACCCTGACCGGTCAACCCGAACTGGCGCCCCAAACCATCGACGTGCCGCGCGATTCGTCATCGGCGGCCTTCCCCGTCGCCGCGGCACTGATTGTCGAAGGATCGGACGTGCTGGTCCCCAATATTGGCCTGAACCCAACCCGCAGCGGCCTTTTTGAAACGCTACGGGATATGGGAGCTGACCTGAGCTATGAGAACATGCACGAAGAAGGCGGCGAACCTGTTGCTGACCTGCGCGCCCGTTATTCGCCGGATATGCAGGGCATCGACGTGCCCCCGGATCGCGCCGCTTCAATGATTGACGAATACCCTGTCCTGTCGGTGGTCGCGGCCTTCGCAACCGGCAAGACAACCATGACCGGCGTCAAGGAACTGCGCGTCAAGGAAAGCGACCGCATCGATGCCATGGCCACGGGGCTACGCGCCGCTGGCGTCACCGTGGATGAAGGCGAGGACTGGTGGGAAGTTACCGGCAACGGCCCCGGCAGCGTGGCGGGTGGCGCAACCGTTGCCGCGCGTCTGGATCACCGGATCGCCATGTCCTTCCTCTGTCTCGGCATGGCCAGCACAAAGCCGATCACTGTCGATGACAGCACGCCCGTGCTCACGTCATTCCCGGTCTTTGAACCTTTGATGACTACCCTCGGCGCACGTCTGGATCGCGCCAACCAATGAGCCGCATGGCGGCGCTGCGTTTGCTGTTAGGGGTTGTTTCGGCGGCCCTGTTTACAATTATGATCTGGCTTGGCGAAACCCGCATTGCACCCCTCGTTCCGAACGGTGATCTCTTGCAAGCGCAGGTTTTTGGTTACGATACCCATAGACTGGTCAGCTTCATGTCCGCCCTTAAAGGCAATCCCGCCGAAGCAACCTACAAAGCCATCCTGCAATGGCTCGACGCTGGCTTCATCACAACCTATGCCGCTTTCGTCTTTGTCATGCTCTGGCCCCACCGCCGCCTCGCCCTGACCCTTGCCCTGCTCTATGCCGGACTGGACCTCGCCGAAAACATCAGCCTCTTACAAGCGCTCGCCGCCATTCCGCAATCAACGGGCACCTCTCCGCCTGCGTCGGGCACCTGGTCGCTTACGGGCGTCATCACGGCGCTGAAATACGCGACGCTTTTGACAATCGCGCTGACAGTCATCTGGCGATGGACCAAAGCGCGGCACATATGACAACCGGTGGCTGTAACTGCGGCGCGATCCGCTATGAAATTAAAGGACCGCTGCGACCGGTCATCGCTTGCCATTGCGAGCAATGCCGCAAAACCAGCGGTTTTCACGTCGCCGCCACCAGCGCTGCCAAATCCGACATCGTGATCACAGGCGACCCCACCTGGTTTCACGCATCCGACACCGCGCGACGCGGATTTTGCCCAACTTGTGGCTCCAACCTTTTCTGGGACGGCCCCGGTGCCAACCTGTCGATCTTCGCCGGCACGATCAACAGCCCAACGGGACTTACACTCAAAGGTCACATCTACTGTGCCGACAAGGGTGATTACTATGACCTGTCGGATGACCTGCCCAAAGCGCCCGGCGATCATCCCGATCTGACTACCAAAGTCTCTGGTTAATTCGCACTTTCTTTCTGGCGAAAATACTCCCGCCGGAGGCAAGAAAATCAATTCGGGGCAAAGCCCGCACCAGAACCACGCATGTGCCCGTCAGGGTGCATTCCGTCTGATCAAACCCGATCAATCCCGCCCGAGATCCTGCAGAATCGGGCAATCGGGCCGCGCGTCACCCGCGCAGTTCTCCACAAGATGCCCCAATGTCGCTTCCATGGACTGCAAAGCTGCAATCTTGTCTGCAATCTCGCCCAGATGCTTGCGTGCTATGCGCCGCACTTCTGAACTGGCCCGCCCCTCGTCCTCATATAGTGCCAATAATGCCCGACAATCTTCTATCGAAAACCCCAGGGCCCGCGCGCGACCCAGAAACCTGAGCTTGTGTAAATCGCTTTGGGAAAATTCCCGATAGCCATTTTCACCACGCCCGGCGCGCACCAGGTCAATGTCCTCATAATATCGGATTGTCTTTGCTGGCAGCCCCGAGGCCGCAGAAACTTCGCCAATATTCATTCTTCTGCCTCCGTTCCAAACCGCCGCAGCCTGAGCGCATTGGTAACCACTGCAACGCTTGACAGCGCCATGGCCCCCGCCGCCAGCATTGGCGACAGCAATACCCCGAATACCGGATAAAGCACCCCGGCTGCCACTGGGATCAAAACCAGATTATAGCCGAACGCCCACCCAAGGTTCTGGCGAATATTGCGCATGGTCGCCCGGCTGATGGCTATGGCGCGTTCAACGCCGGCTGGCGAACCCGACATCAAGACCACATCCGCCGTCTCCGCCGCAACATCCGTGCCCGTTCCGATCGCAACACCCACATCAGCGGCAGCCAGGGCCGGAGCATCATTCACCCCATCCCCGACAAAAGCCAATGATCCCATGGCCTGCAATTCCTTCAGTGCCGCAACCTTGCGGGCAGGCGTGGCATCTGCAACGACAATATCAATCGCCAGTTCCGCCGCGATCGCGCCTGCGGTCGCAGCATTGTCACCGCTGATCATTGCCACCTTCAAACCGCTATTCTGCAATCCGCGCACCATCTCTGCTGCGCCTTCACGTATGGGATCCGCCACGGCAAGAGCTCCCAAAAGCTGCGTCCCCCGCGCCACATTGAACACGGTTTTCCCCGCCCGTCTCAGCGCCTCACTTTCAGCCGCCAGGGGGTCTGCATCCACCCCATGGGCATCCATCATTGCGCGGTTTCCAACCCGTATAATCGCACCGTCAACAAGCCCCTGAACGCCCTGCCCGGTGACCGACATGAAATCCGTCGCAGGCGTAACCTCTCCGGCGCGGTCCAAAATCGCCTTTGCCAGAGGGTGCTCTGAATGAGCTTCGACCGCTCCTGCCAACTGCAAAATCTCTGCCTCGCTCACCCCGTCGACGGACAGAACATCTGTCACTTCGGGCCGCCCGACGGTTAAGGTTCCCGTCTTGTCAAAGGCGACGACGTTTACCGCTTGCAACGCCTGCAACCCGTCAGACGCCCGAAACAGCACCCCCATCTGGGCCGCCCGCCCGGTTCCGACCATGATCGATGTTGGCGTCGCCAACCCCAGCGCACAGGGACAGGCAATGATCAAAACCGACACCCCGGCAATCAATGCCAGCGCCAGACCCTGCCCAAGCAGCAACCAGACGGCAATTGTCACCGCCGCCACAACCATGACAGCTGGTACGAACCAGGCTGTGATCCTGTCCACCAATGCCTGAATGGGCAGCTTGGCACCCTGTGCTTCGCGCACCATGCGCACAATGCCAGCCAGCGCAGCATCGCGACCCACCGCGCGCGCCTCAACCACAAGGGATCCGGGCCCATTGACCGTGCCGCCCGTCACAGCATCACCGATTGCCTTGGCCACCGGCACCGGCTCGCCGGTCATCATGCTTTCATCCACATGGGACGCCCCCTCGACCACGACTCCATCCACCGCCAATCGCTCACCGGGGCGCACCCGCACCCGGTCGCCGACAACCAAAGTCTCGACCGGCCGCTCAACATCGCCCGCCTCGCTCAGAACCAACGCCGTATTGGGGCGCAACTTTAGCAAAGCCCGCGCTGCGGCACCCGTGCGTCGCTTGGCCCCTGCTTCCAGCCTGCGCCCAAGTAGGATCAGCAGGACAATCACTCCCGCCGCCTCAAAATAAACCTGCCGCGAGGCCTCAGGCAGACCCCCAGGAGCAAAAGTTACAACGCTGGAATACAAAAACGCCGCCCCCACCCCGATGGCGACCAACGCATTCATATCCGGCGCACCCCGCCAAAGTGACTTTGCACCACGGGTGAAAAAATCCCGGCCCGGCCCCAAAAGTGCCAGACCAATCAGCAAGAATTGCACCAGCTGCCAATTCTGATGCCCGATGAACTCACCAACCATATGATGCACAGCCGGCAGCAGATGCCCGCCCATCTCGATCAGAAACACCGGCGAAACCAGCACCGCCGCCCAGCGCAGCGACCGGGTCAACTTCTCAGTTTCTTCCATGAACTGCGCGCGCCGATCAGAAGCACTTCCCAAAGGCCCAACAGGATAGCCCGCTCCGCGCGCCGCATCCTCAATCGATCCGAATTCCACGCTCTCCAACACACGCAAAGTCGCAGATGCATTGGCCAGATTGACCGCGACATCTATAACCCCCGGCACCTCGCGCAGGGCTTTCTCAAGACGCCCGACACAAGAGGCGCAGGACATCCCCGAAACTGAAACTTCCATACGCTTCAACGACGGCGCATATCCGGCCGCTTGTAAGGCCGCCGCCACGTCGCTGCCCAACTCTGCCCCTGCATCAACCGACACGACGCCGGTCGCCAGATTGGCCCGCGCGGCCTGCACCCCGGCAACTGACTGCGCAGCCGCCTCAACACGGCGCACACAGCTGGCACAGGTCATTCCCTGCACTTCTATTTCCAACGGGTTTTGATTGGACACGGCAACATTTCCCTCAAGTTCATGGTTGACATAAGGGTTCCAGTGACTGGAAGGTCAAGGCATCCAGCTTCTTCTGTCCAAAAATACTTCGGGGGACGCGCGTCAGCGCGGGGGGCAGCGCCCCAATTCCCGCGAAACGCCAGTTTCGCGCGGATCGCCTCGGCGCAGCCGAGGGGAAACCAATACTATGTCTAAGCCGTCTCGGCCTCGCGCACGGCCTTCAGGGCCTCTTCAACCCGATGGCAAGCCACCCGCGCGCCTTCGATCGACCGCAACTCGGGCCGCTCCTGACGACAAATATCGGTGGCGAGAGGACACCGTGGATTAAATGCACAGCCTGACGGCGGATTAATCGGATCGGGAATTTCCCCCTGCGGCGGTGGTATTTCCCGCCCAAAACCATCCATCTTCGGTGCAGCCGCCAGCAGCATTTGCGAATAGGGATGCGCCGGGCGATTAAACAAAGTCGTCGGATCCGCCTCTTCCACAAGGCGGCCCAAATACAAAACCCCGATCCGGTCGGCCATGTGCTGCACAACCGTCAAATCGTGACTGATGAACAGATAGGTAAGGCCGAACTCGTCCTTCAGATCGCTCATCAAGTTCAGAACCTGCGCCTGCACCGATACATCCAATGCCGATGTCGGTTCATCGCAGACGATCAGTTTTGGCTCACTTGCCAAAGCGCGGGCAATACAGATGCGCTGCCGCTGGCCGCCCGAAAACTCATGCGGAAATTTTCCGGCATCTTCCGCCGCCAAACCGACCTGCTCCAGCAACCGCTCGGCCAGTCCCTCAGTTTCGCCACCCTTCGCGGCTACCGGCTCGGCGATAATATCGCGCACCTTCCAGCGCGGGTTAAGAGAGGCGAAGGGGTCCTGAAAAATCATCTGGATGTTCGAACGGACCGCCTCGATCTTGTCTTCATCGGTTTCCCGGGACAGATCCACGCCCTCGACCTCAACCAAACCTTCGCTTGGTGACAGCAACCCCACCACCATCTTGCCAATGGTCGACTTGCCGGACCCGCTTTCGCCGACCAACGCATAGACCTCACGTTCGGGGATCTCAAAACTGACATCGCTCACCGCCGTCAGCATCGATTTCGGCAGCCGCTCGATCATCCGGTTCAGCCAAGGCTTGGAGACATCAAAGACCCGCGTCAGGTTTTGCACCGATACCAGCGATTTCATTCTGCCATCTCCTTGTGCTCAACCGGGAACCAGCAGGCCGCGCGTCCCGCATCCGCATCCAGGTTTGGCCAGGGGTTGGCCCGGCATTTATCCTGAGCCTTGGGGCATCTGGGATGAAACGCACAGCCATCCGGCAGATTACCCAACCGGGGCATCGACCCCGGTATCTGGCGCAATCGTCTCTGCCCGCGTGAGGCGCGCGGCGTCGAGCCCATCAGACCTTCAGTGTAAGGATGGCGTGGCTCCTGAACCACATCGCGCACCGGACCCAATTCGGCCAGACGACCTGCATACATCACCGCAACCCGGTCAGCCGCTTCGGCAATCACGCCCATATCATGGGTCACCAGCATCACAGCAGTCCCGCGCTCGCGACAAAGCCGCTTCAACAAGGCAATGATCTGCGCCTGCACCGATACATCCAGCGCCGTCGTTGGTTCGTCGGCGATGATCAGCGACGGTTCGGCGCATAGAGCAAGGGCAATCACTACACGCTGACGCATACCGCCTGAAAACTCATGTGGATAGCTGTCGATCCGGCTGGCGGCGGCAGGTATGCCCACCTCTTCCAGAGAAGCAACCGCGCGCTTGCGGGCTTCGGATTCTGAAATATCCAGATGGGCCAGCATGGTCTCGGTCAGTTGGTCCCCGATCTGCAAAAGCGGATTGAGCGACGTCAGCGGATCCTGAAAGACCATCCCGATCTCTTTGCCGCGTACCTTGCGCATGTCCTCGCGCCCAAGCTGGTCAATGCGCTGGCCTTTCAGAAGAACCTCACCACCTGCAATCCGGGCTGGTCTGTCCAGCAATCCAATCACCGCGTTGCCAGTCATTGACTTGCCCGCGCCACTTTCACCAACAACCCCAAGAATTTCACCCGCAGCGATATCGTAGCTAACATTGTCGACCGGTTTCACGACCGCAGTGCGGGTCGGAATTTCAACGACAAGGTTCCGCACTGAAAGGACAGGGTCGGACAAGGCATTCTCCTTCAGATTTCTGGCCTTTATGGACGTCTCTTAGCCCCAAGAGCAAGCAATCACTGCCCTAAACCTTGGTCTGAGAGGCGCAAAGATAATCCCAAGTGCCATGGCGATACCGAGGGCCTGCCCCGATCTGCCACTCATCGCACCAAAGCGACCCATAACTTGCAAAGGAAAACTGACATGACACGCAATCCCTTCCCAATGATCTCGGCTGCAGCTCTTACGGTTCTTATCCCGGCTGCGGCCTTCGCAAATTTCAGCGTCGGCGACACGCTTGGTACCGACCTCGAGGAAATTCGTGCCAAGTTCGAAGCTCAAGGCTATACGGTAACTGAGATCGAAGCCGAAGACGGCGAGATCGAAGTAGAATACCTGATGGACGGCCAGGAATACGAAGTGACCATTGCCAGCGACACTGGCACCGTGGTCGAGATCGAGGCCGAAGACGGCGATGATGATGACGACGGTGAAGACGACGACGAGTGATAAATTTCAGCGGGCGCGGCTGGCATGACCGGCCGCGCCTCTACCCTATGGGCCCTGTTCGCCCTGCAGTTATTCTGTGCCATTTTCTTTGTGCTCGACGCCGTGCTTGATTTTCTGGGCCTTGAAGGCGGAACCGGCATTCGCAACCTTAACACTTTTGAATACTTCATCGCCGCCGCCTTATTGATCGGTGTTCTGGTGACAGGGCGCGAAATCTCACGGGTCATGCACCGCAACAAACGTCTGACAGATCAGGTTCGTGCCGCCTCGGGCGAGTTCACCAAACTGATGGAAGATCACTTCGAAGACTGGGGCCTGACAGCCTCGGAACGCGATGTTGCCATTCTGGCCATCAAGGGCCTGTCCATCGCCGAAATCGCTGCCGCACGCGGCAGTGCCGAAGGCACAATAAAAGCCCACAGCGCCGCGGTTTACCGCAAAGCAGGTGTCAGCGGCCGATTACAACTGCTCAGCCTGTTCGTGGATGAACTGGTGGATGTGTCAGGCAGCAGCACCGCGACCTGATCACACGCCACCTATTGCCCATATCCACAGCGTTAAATAGGGTTTCCTTCCGTTCAAATTTTTCCCTTCGAGGTTGATTTTCCTATGCCCGATTTCGCGATTTACCCAAGCCTCAAAGACAAAACCGTCATCATCTCAGGCGGCGCACAGGGCATCGGTGCTGAAATGGTCACCGCATTTGCGGCCCAAGGTGCAAAAGTTGGATTTCTGGACCTTGACGAAAGCGCCAGTGCCGCCTTGACAGAAGCAACGCCCGGCCTTTCTTACGAAATCTGCGACCTTCGCGATATCGACGCCATGCGCGCCGCCCTTGGCAAGCTAATCGACAGACTTGGCCCGTCCCATGTGCTGGTCAACAACGCCGCCCGCGATGATCGTCATAACTGGCAGGACGTGACCCCGGAATACTGGGATGAACGTCAGGCCACCAACATTCGCCACATGTTCTTTGCCATCCAGGCAATCGCGCCCGGCATGATCGAAAACGGCGGCGGTTCGATCATCAACATGGGATCAAACTCGTGGTGGGAAGCTGGCGGTGGCTTCCCGGCCTATACAACGGCCAAAGCCGCCGTTCATGGCCTTACGCGAACCATGGCCCGCGATCTGGGTGACCACCGCATTCGGGTAAATACCGTGGTGCCGGGCTGGATCATGACCGATCGCCAGAAAGAGCTTTGGGCGACGCCAGAAGCGCTAGAGTCGCACCGCGCACGCCAATGCCTGCCCGATCTGATCGACCCGGTCTATGTCGCCCGCATGGTGCTGTTCCTCGCCTCTGACGACGCGGCCATGTGCTCGGCAAACAATTATATGGTTGAAGCTGGCTCGATCTAAACCGAGCGTGTAAGCCCGCCATCAACCCGCAGGTTCTGTCCGGTGATATAGCTGGATTTGTCCGAGGCCAGAAAGGCAACCGCCTCTGACAGTTCCTCAACCCGCGCATAGCGCCCCGCAGGGATGCGCGCCACGCGATCCTCTTTCTCGGGCAAGCTGTTGATGAACCCCGGCAACACGTTGTTCATACGTATGCCGTCCGCCGCAAATTTGTCCGAAAACAGCTTGGCATAACCAGCCAATCCAGCCCGGAACACCGCAGATGTCGGAAAGTCCGGATCAGGTTCGAACACCGCAAATGTCGATATGTTCACAAACGATCCTGACCCCTGTGTCTGCATGATCGGCAAGACCAGCCGCGCGATCCGCACCACATTCAGGAAATAATAGTCCATCCCCAGATGCCAGTCGTCATCGCTGATCTCTTCCACCGGCCCTTTCGGCCCGTGACCGGCGCAGCTGATAACACTGTCGATCCGTCCAAACCGCTCCATCGTTGCGGCGACAAAGGCTTCCAGATCCGCAACAACCAGGTTCGAGCCGGTAAATCCAAGCCCGCCAAGTTTGTTGCCCAGCGCCTCACCCTTGCCCGAGGACGACAGGATCGCCACGTCAAAGCCTTCGTCAGCCAGCTTGCGCGCAGCGTCAGCACCAATGCCGCTGCCTCCGCCCACGATCATCGCGACAGGTTTACTCATTTTAGTATTTCCTTATTTCAGCCTTGGGTTCAGCGCATCCCGCAACCAATCCCCCAAAAGATTTACAGAAAGCGCCAACGCCAGAAGCGTCATCGCAGGGAAGAACAGGATCCACCATTCGCCAGAGAACAGGAAGCCCTGCCCGATGCGGATCAATGTGCCCAGCGACGGCTGCGTCGGCGGCGCGCCGACGCCCAGAAAGCTCAGTGTCGCCTCGGCAATGATCGCCAAAGCCAGAGAAATCGTTGCGATCACCAGAACCGGTGAAAGTACATTCGGCAAGATGTGCCGCAGCATGATCGCGGGCGACGTGCGCCCGATCAACCTGGCCGCCTGCACATATTCCTTGTTCCGCTCAACCAATGTGGCCCCACGCACCACGCGCGCAAATTGCACCCAGTCACTCAACCCGATCGCAATGATCAACACCCAGATCGCCATCTGATCGCGGTATTCAACAGGCGTGAAGCCCTTGGCGACCCCAAAGATCAGCATCGCAACCAGAATGGCCGGGAACGTCAGTTGAACATCCGCCACCCGCATAATGATCGTTTCAGTCCAGCCGCCCAGATACCCGGCAATCAAACCCAGCGTGACTCCCAGAACCATAGCGAAAGCAACAGCGGCAAAACCTACAAACAGCGAAATCCGCATCCCATACAGAATGGTCGAAAACACATCGCGTCCCTGATCATCGGTGCCCAGCCAGAACTCCTCGCCCGTAAAGGCATTTGGAACACCCGGCGCGCTGAAGCCGTTCATCAGGTTCAGACTGGCAGGATCAAACGGGTCATATGGCGCGATCAACGGCGCGCACACCGCTGCCATAACCAGAACAACCGTGACGGCAAAGCTGACCATAGCCACCGGAGACCGCTTGAACTTCCAGAAGAAATCGCTGTCCAGAAACCGCGCGATGCGCCCGACGTCTTTGGCCGCCACCGGCTTGGCATTACTTGCTGTGCTGTCGGTCATGAGACCATTCCCATTCGCTCGTGCCATGCCTGCAGACTTTCGTCCGGATAGGCGTCAAAGGTCTTGTCGTTTTCGCCAATTATCGGTTCGGCCCAAGCGGCGCGAGAGCCCAACATCAGATGCGTCCGTTCCGGCGCGGCTGGTATTTCAGTGTCAATCGCCGAGGCATGGGGATGCAGCAACTCGGGCCACTTCGGCGAATACGCCCAAAGCGCGCTTCCGCAATTGCCGCAAAACGTCCGTTCCATATTCTCGCTCGAGGCGTACGTGCGCATGTGCTCGCGTCCCGAAACCTCCAGCGAATTGGCCTTGGCACCGACATTAATCGCATAGCCACCACCGCCCGCCGTCTTCCGGCAGATCGAGCAGTAACACAGGTTGAACGGCACCGGATGCGGTGCGTCCACTTCAAACTGCACCGCCCCGCAATGACATGACCCCTGAAGCTGCATCAATGCGCCCCAACCCGGTCAGCCCTGAGCCTTGGATCCACCCAGAAATAAAGCAAATCAACCAACAGATTGATGCCCACGAACATCACCGAAATCAGCATCAGATAGGCCGCCATCACCGGAATATCGACGAACTGAATGGCATTGATGAACAGCAATCCGACGCCCGGCCACTGGAACACTGTTTCCGTAATGATGGCGAAAGCGATGATTGACCCCAGTTGCAAACCGGTCACCGTGATCACCGGCACAAGCGTATTTTTTAAAGCATGACGGAAGTTTACGGCCCGTTCTTTAAGTCCCCGCGCCCGCGCAAACCGGATGTAGTCCTGACGCAGAACCTCCAGCATCTCGGATCGCACCAACCGCATGATCAACGTCATCTGATAAAGCCCCAGCGTGATTGACGGCAGTATCAGCGCCTTCAACCCGCTTTCGGTCAAAAAGCCTGTGGACCACCACCCAAGCTGAACGACCTCTCCACGCCCAAACGACGGCAACATATCCAGTTCGACCGAGAACAGATAAATTAACAGAATCCCGATCAGAAATGTCGGCAGACTCACCCCTATGAGTGACACCGACATGATCACATTCGAGGCCCAGCCGTCTCGTCGGATCGCGGTAAATACCCCCAGCCCAATTCCGATGGAAATCGCCAGAAACCCAGACACTGCCGCCAGTTCCAGCGTTGCAGGCGCGCGTTCTGCAATGATCGTGCCAACCGGTCGACCCTGCCGATAGCTGACACCAAAGTTGCCTTTCACCGCGCCGGTCAGGAACTTGTAATATTGAACCGGAAACGGCTGATCCAAACCTAGTTCAATGCGCAATCGGTCGATGTCGGCTTGCGTGCGCTCCTGTCCCAAAAGGTTGTCAATCGGATCGCCGACAAAGCGAAACATCGAAAAGGCCACCAATCCCACTACAAGCAGGACCAGAATGGATTGCGCGATACGGCGGATAACATAGGCAAGCATGGATATGTTTGTGGGCTGCAACCGTCCCGCCGTCAAGGCACGTCCCCATGCTTCTTCTGTCAAAAAATACTTCGGGGTGAGCGCCATAGGCGCGAGGGGCAGCGCCCCTAAACTTTGCACCTGTCACATTGGCTCACCCACATGTGCGTTGCACGAACCTCAAACCGCCCCCAACTGTGAAGACACCACAACAGGAGGTTCCATGCCCCGCTTTATTTTTGCCGCCATCGCTGCCCTGCTGATAGCTCCGACGCTGGCACAGGCGCAATCCAGCGAACCGATGACACAGGGGCGCGTGTTGGACATCCTTCTGGCCCTTGATCCGGATGCGGCTCCGTCTGGTCCCGGCATCGAGCTTACCATCGAAGATGTGCCGCTCCTTGTCATCGTCGACCCTCGAAGCGACAGGCTGCGTGCTATGGTCCCTATTCGATCCACCGATGACATGAGCGACGATGACCTCAGACGTGTCCTGCAGGCCAATTTCGACACTGCCCTTGCTGCACGCTATGCCGTTGCGCAGGGTCGTCTCTGGGGCACATTCCTGCACCCTTTGTCACCGCTGCAACGTGACGAGCTCATTTCCGAACTTGGCCAGACCGTCAATCTGGCCCTTACATATGGCACGCTATTTACCAGCGGCGCCCTCAGCTTTGGCGGCGGCGACAGCCCCGATCTTCAGCGCGATCTCATCAACCGTCTGCTCGAAAAAGGTCAGGATATCTGAAAGTTATCCTGGCTCAGACCAATTCGCCGGCCTTGAACAGCTCCATCAGATCAGCCTCTGGGCGTGCTCCGATATGAGAAATTACTTCCGACGCCGCAGCGCATCCCATGCGCCCACACATCTCCAGCGGCAAGCCTTGAGAATGCGCCCACAAAAATGCGCCCGCAAAGGCATCGCCAGCTCCCGTCGCATCGACAATCTCGGTCGCCACGGCGGGCGCGTGCCAGCGTTCACCACCGGACAGAATATGCGCGCCTTTCGCGCCTTCGGTGCAGGCTACGATCTCAATTTCTGACGCGGCCTGCGCCAGCGCAGCTTCGAAATCATCGGTCTGATACATCGACATGATCTCGTCTCGATTGGCGAACAACAGATCCACATGATCCCGGATCATCACACGAAAGGCGTCTCGATGGCGCTCAACACAAAACGGATCCGACAAGGTCAGCGAAACCTTTCCACCCGCCGCCTCGGTGGCCCCGATAGCTTTGGCAAAAGCTGCCTTACTTTCAGGCCCGTCGAAACGATATCCTTCCAGATAGATCATCGCCGCATCAGCCATCTGAGCGTCGTCGATATCTTCGGACTTCAGAAATTCGGTGACGCCCAGATAGGTATTCATCGACCGCTCCCCATCCGGGGTAACCAGAACAATACACCGCCCTGTCTCGGCCTCTTCGCTTGCTGGCGCCAGTGACGTCTCATAAACCGCACCCTGCGCGCGCAGGTCGTGGGCAAAAATCGCCCCCAGCTGGTCGTCTTTCACCTTCCCGACGTAAGCCGTTGAACCGCCCAGCGCTGCAACCACCGCAATCGTATTGGCCGCAGACCCGCCCGAAACTTCGCGCGCCGGTCCCACTCGCGCATAAAGATCAACGGCGCGATCCATGTCGATCAACTGCATGATACCCTTTTCCACCCCGACTTCGGTCAGAAAAGTATCCTCGGCGCGCGCCAGCACATCCACCATCGCATTGCCGATTCCGACAACATCAAAGCGTTTCGTCATTCTGTCTTGTCCTCGAATTGGCACAGATCGCGTATCAGACACGCGTTGCATTTGGGTTTGCGGGCGACGCAAGTGTATCGCCCATGCAGGATGAGCCAGTGATGCGCATGCTGCTGAAATTCGGCTGGAACCTGATCTTCGATCGCCCGTTCAACCGCCACCACATCCTTGCCCGGTGCCAGACCGGTGCGATTTCCAACCCTGAATATATGGGTATCTACCGCTTGAGCGGGATGCTTGAACCACATGTTCAAAACCACATTCGCAGTTTTGCGCCCGACACCCGGCAATGACCGCAAGGCGGCACGCGACGACGGGACCTGACCGTCATATTCATCCACCAGAATTCGGCTCATCTTGATGACGTTCTTGGCCTTTTGACGAAACAGACCAATGGTCTTTATATGCTCGGTCACACCCTCTTCGCCCAGCGCCAACATCTTCTCCGGCGTGTCGGCGATCTCGAACAGCTTGTGGGTGGCTTTGTTCACACCTGCATCCGTGGCCTGTGCCGACAACGCTACGGCCACAACCAGCGTATAGGCATTGACGTGGTGCAGTTCGCCCTTTGGCTCGGCCTCAGAGTTCTGAAAACGGGTAAAGACCTCGTGGATCGTATTATAAGAAAGCTGTTTGGCCATCGGTGCCGGTTTTGGCGGATTGGTCGCGGCGCGGCAAGGGCGTTCTACGCAAAGGCGCTTATGGCCTCGGCGTTTTGGCCCATGTGCAATTATCAAACTCGGTAAAATCCACCAATCGCTCTACCTGACCGCTTTGCGACAGGCGTGAACAGCCCTCGATGGCATCAAAATCGGTGAAAACCCGCACGGTTCCCGCATCCCCCGGCAAACAAATCACTGTGCCGAACCCGCCAGTACGCGATGTGGCCTTATCTGCCACATCAACAACCAACAGCAACTCGGACTGGCTGTCGTTGTGCAGACAGATTTCGGCGGCAGCCGGGGTTGCCCCCGCGGCCAGCATCACAACCAAAAATCGAAGCACCTTCTAGTTCAGCGTCGCCAGATAGGCGGCAACATCCGCACGGTCACCTGCATCCCGCAATTTGAATGTCATCTTCGCCTTGGCGCGACTGTCGTCCAGATACTCGCGCAAGAAAGCACGCGGATCGGCAATGTAGTCGGCCAGATTCTCTTCGTTCCAGACCAATCCGGCCTCACCCGCTTCGACCATAGACTTGCCGTAGCGATAGCCTTTGAACGTCCCGGCCTGCCGTCCGATCACATCCGTCAATACTGGCCCCGATGCGTTGCGCGCCCCATCACCCACTTTGTGGCAGGCAGAACATTTCTTGAAACCGGCTTCACCGGCAACCGGGTCACCCGCGGCAAAAGCAGGGGATGCCAGCAACGAAGCGACAATTAGGGCAGCATTCATACGAAGAGACATTTGACGACTTCCATTTAAAACAACTGTTCTGAACGCTTATCAGCCTGAACACCGGTCCCTGTCAGCCCATGGTCACTTCAAAGTGAAGAAAATTTGGGCCCTCGTGAACACAATTCGAGGCATCAAAGGCGAACTGGATTACAACTAACAGGAATCGAACACGTGAAACAACTGACGACGATTGCCGCAGCAGCGGTTTTAGCGCTGGGCACAGCTGCAACTGCGCAAGATGCACCCTTCGGAGGCGACGACGACACCGCTTATGCGGCCGTGTTGTGGGATGTCATGGTGGCCGCCCGCCTGGCCGGTGACGACCGCATCCAAAGTTTTCCCTACGAAGGCCTCGAACCCCACGGTTTTGTGCTCGAGACATTCTACACAACTGCGACCGTGAACGGGCATACCGGCGATCTCGTCATCAAGAATAACTATGGCCCAGAAGGCGTTGAATTTGAAGAAGTTCAGGCAGATCGCAACGGGCACCTCGGCGCTGTTACGATCATGTTCCGCCGCGAAGCTGGCTATGACGATGACAACGCAAACTGGTTCTGGGCGAAATATTTGCCAGACGGCTCTCTCGATAAGAATCCCAAAGGCATGGAGCTTGCCGGACGTGTCGCCAAAGGCGCTGATGCGGGTTGTATTGCCTGCCACACCGCCGCAGATGGCGACGACTACATATTCACCACAAATCACATTACCAACTAACCCCAAGGGAATGTTCCCCCCGAGGTTGGAAATGTGAAACAGCGCGCATGCCCAAAGCATGCGCGCTGTGTCTTTTTGAGGTCCGCGTTCGAAAGCGCAAAATCCGGGTCGCCAGACATGGTCCGCTTGCCTATCCAGATGACATGCCCAAGGATATGCACATGACCCCGCCCAACACCGCAAACGACGCCGAGACCGGCTATCACTATCAACTCATGCGGCGCGCCATCGACTTGATCGACGCCGACCAGGACCGCGATCTGTCGCTGGAAGACATCGCCGGGCAAATGCGTATGAGCCCAGCCCACTTTCAACGTATCTTTTCGCGCTGGGCAGGTGTGTCGCCAAAACGCTATCAGCAATGGCTGGCGCTGGACCACGCCAAGACCCTGTTGGCAGACCGACACACAACCTTGGAAACAGCCGACGCCGTGGATCTTTCCGGTTCAGGACGCCTGCATGATCTGTTCATCCGCTGGGAAGCCATGAGCCCGGGCGACTATGCGAAAGCCGGTGACGGACTGAGCATCAATTGGGGATGGTTCGACAGCCCCTTTGGTCCCGCTCTGATCATGGGCACGCACAAAGGCATCTGCGGCATAGGATTCGCCGCCGAAACCACTTCCGACGCGACAATGGCCGATCTGAAGTCCCGCTGGCCCAAGGCAACATTCACCGAAGACGCCGACGCTCTTGCGCCCTTCGCCGCTCAGGCGTTCCCGCGCGAAGGCTCAAACCGCGAACCGGCGCAGCTGTATCTGATCGGTGCGAACTTTCAGATCAAAGTCTGGGAAGCCTTGATGCAAATCCCCACCGGTCAGGTCACCACCTATTCCGATATTGCCCGCACTATTGGCCATCCAAAGGCCGTGCGCGCCGTGGGAACTGCGGTTGGTCGTAACCCGATCTCTTGGCTGATCCCCTGTCACCGCGCATTGCGCAAGTCCGGGGGCCTGGGCGGCTACCATTGGGGCCTGCCTGTGAAACGCACTATGCTTGCCTGGGAAACAGCGGAATCCGCTTGAAAAACAGTGTTTTTACGGGCTGATATCCCATAACAGCGCCGTGATCTTGCCTAACACCCGCAGGATCGGCACATCTTCGCCCATCACCGCTGGTGCACCATCCAACATGGTGTATAGCGGCCATAGGAGAAGTGCGAATGACACAAGGAATTTCAATGTTACTCACCAAAAAACCGCTGGCGCTGGGTGTCGTGGGGCTTTTTGTTTTAACTGCGTGCGGAGATGCCTCGCAGTATCCCGGAACCGAAGGCAACCGCGCCAAAGAAGGCGCAATTGCCGGAGCGGCCCTGGGCGGCATCCTGGGCGCAATCACCGGTTCAGGTGATCGTAAAGACGACATCCTGACCGGCGCCATCGTTGGCGGCATCGCAGGCGGTGTCGGCGGATCGATCCTCGATGCGCAAGCTGCCGAGCTGGAAGATGATTTCAGCAACAGCAATATCGACGTGATCAACACCGGCAACGAGTTGATCGTGCGTATGCCCGAGGCGATTCTTTTCGCCACTGACAGCGCATCGCTGAACCCGCAGTTGCGTTCGGATCTGTTCGTGCTGTCCAACAGCCTGAACAAATATCCGCAGTCCGTTGTCACGGTCACCGGCCACACAGACAACACCGGCACCGCGTCCTATAACCAGGACCTTAGCGAACGCCGCGCATGGGCCGTCTCTGACGTGCTCCGCTCAGGTGGTGTCTCCGGGTCGCGTATCCGCACTGTTGGAGCTGGCGAAGGTCAACCGATTGCGACCAACCAGACTGCCGCAGGCCGGTCCATGAACCGCCGCGTGGACATTACGATCACGCCGACCGGCTGATCCAGATCATATCCGACTCGAAGGGGCGGCGGGCATCAAGCCCGCCGCCCTTTTCTTTGGTGTCCAATGCCGCCGCCTAACCCGCCACTTGGACCCGCAGCAAACTGGAAATCAATGTCGCCTGATTATGTGCGCCGGTTTTATCGAACATCCGCCGCAGCTGCGTTCGCAAAGTATTGGTGGTTACACCCAGCGCATCAGCTGCCGCCGTCAAATCTTTTCCGCTGGCCAGTAACTCTGCCAAATTCAGCTGCGCCGGAGATAACCCAAAGGTATCTGCTGCCACTTCCAAACGGGCGCGCAACAAAAAGTCGTCGTCAAATGTCACCAGAACCCGTTCCTGCTCGGTAAACACCCAACAAAACATCGGACGCCCCTGTGAATCTTCGCCCAGCGCGACCACTTTTTCGGGGATATTTAAAAATCCACGCGGCAGGTTGGTGGCCAGATGACTGGTCCAAACCTCAATCGCCGCTTGAAGTTCGGCGTCGAACGCACGGTTATTTGCGCGAAGCCGTTGCCCCGACACCGTTAATCCTTCGTGATCCTTCAAACGTTCTCGCGCCAGCCCGTTCAGCCGCTCCACCCGACCGCTGGCATCAATCTCGATGCGCGGACGATCTTCGCGACCCAATGCCGGCACTGCAACGGTCAAACTGACCAGCTTCCAATTACCCTCAATGCGATGAACGATACTTTTGCTCGTGCGAAAAATCGGCTGCGTGAATACCTTCAACCGGCTGCGTCTTTCTCAGATCATAAGATGCCCAGGCAATATCGCCCGAGACGTGAACCTGAACGTTCTCCCACTGCAAAATCTCCAGCGCATCGTAATCCTGTGGATACCTTCGAAATCCCTCTTTGAACTTTTCGCGCAGGTTCTCCCAGCCAATATGCACCCGCGTTCCCACTGTCGGACCCGAAATGATCCACCGCACCTCCGGCCCATGATGCCAATGGTCGATAAAGGCTTCAAAATCACCGCCGTAATAGCTCACCTGCTCCGAGCGCAGGAAATCCAACACCTCTTGTTCTTCATCGGAAAATTCCACGGATACTCCCCGCGACCCCGCTCGATATTCAACATATGATCTGCCGCCCAGGACAGGTTGCCCGTCCACTTTAACCTTCCCGGCGGCGTCTGACCACTTGGCGCAATTCAGCGATCTGGGCCGGAATTTCCTGCAAAGTATCGCGCAGCCAAACCAGTCTGGCCGCAATACGCACCCGCCGCTGCTCAGCGCGCAAAATTGCACGTTCCATTTCAGCTTGATCAAACTTGATCTGATTGTCGTTCAGTTTCTGCGACAGGGTTATCTGGTTCAGGTCCATGGTGATCTCCTTGATCTCATGACCCAAACTTAGCCGTGCATCCCGAAACAAGTTGTCATCCCAATGGATGACAGACCTATAAAAAGTTCAAAGAGCCAAACCAAACATGGTTGTCTCGGCATCCGACATCTCGGCAACAGGTGTAAATCCCGCCTTCTCCAACACGCGGGCAGACGCCGGGTTGCCTGCCTCAACGCCCCCAAGAAGCTGTTCGCCGGTGTTCAAAGCTCGTCGCCAAAGCACCAATCCGCGCATCATTTCGCTGGCGTATCCATGCCCCCAGGCAGTCTTGCCGAATAAATAGCCAATATGCGTCACCATCCCGGCTTCTTCTTCAAACGATGCCAGGATCAAAACGCCAATCACCGCGTCACCCTCGCGTTTCTGTATGCAATAAACATCGCTTTCTGCCAGCCGCGCATCCAACCAGACCGCCGTGGCACCATCCCCCTCACCCAATTGCAAGGGGTCTGGAAGATGCAAAAGAACGTCAGGGGTCAAAATCTCGCCCAACGCCCCTATCACAGTCGCCCGGTCCAGACCGGAACATGGCACGACACGCATTCGATCGGTTTCAAACCCGGCCATCTCCGTCATACCCTTCCTCTTTTTGAACGTCCCTTGACATATCCTAGCACAAATTATAGTTAGGATGCCAGACTAACTGGATGACCATCATGGACATATCAACCTTCGTGGAACTCGCGCACCGCCACGCTCATCGCACTTGGGCACGCGACAGCGCAAAAATCGGCCTTAGCCACAGCGAATACGAATACCTGCGCGCAATCAAGGACCAAGAGGCCGCCCGGATCGACAAGGACGATCATGGCCAGCATCTGGCAGACGTCGTGGCCGATATGGGTGTTCACAAAGCATCGGCCAGCGCCATGGTCGTTAAACTCGAAGACCGTGGATTGGTTACGCGCATCCCCTGCCAGTTCGACGCCCGCGCACAGCATATTCTGCTGACCGATCAGGGCCGTAACCTTCTGTCTGAAGGCAATCGTCTATATGAAACCGCCGCCGCGCGTGTTTTTGCGGGCCTGTCCAAATCTGACGAACGCACAATCTCGGACATTCTCCACAAAATTGGCTGACAGCTTCGCATTTACCCAATCTAGTAAGTCTTCCAAACAAACATAAAGGATACTATCATGACCCTCGAACTCGCCCTTATCGGCACCGCAATCCATGTCCTTATCTGGGAAAAACTCCCCGAATGGGGAACCTGGTTCAACACGTTTATCGCCAGTCTGCCGCGCCCCCTTCAAACGCTCTATGAACAATGGCGCTGCCCCTATTGTGCAGGGTTCTGGATCGCCTTGGCACTTCATGCCCTGACTGGACTTTGGACAAATCAATCTTTGTCGGCCCTGCCCCCTTACCTCGGCCCGCTCGCCACACCGACGGGGTGGTTCTTGGATGCGCTGGCCACCGCCACACTGATCCTTGCCGGCACCATCGCCCTGAAAGCCCTGGGTCTGCCTGCGATGAAAGCCCATTTAATGAAAGACGAGTTCATGAAATCGGCGTTTGGCGACGCATCAAAATCCACGGCCGCTTGAAAACAAGGGCAAAACGGAGCGTCGTCTGGCGCTCTGTTTACTCTTTCGTAACCAACGCGCCCGAATTCTCAGGACTTTCATAACCTCTGTTAACGAATGGTTTGCACATCGCAGATACCGATATGGCATAGTCATATTCAGCGAGGCCACCGTTGACCCCAATGATACGCACCGCCATCTTTCCCGTTGCTGGCAAAGGCACCAGAATGCTGCCTGCCACCCGCGCCGTTCCCAAAGAACTTCTGCCAGTTCTCGACAAACCCCTCATCGATTTCGCGATTGAAGAAGCCATAGATGCGGGTATCGAACGTCTGATTTTTGTGACGTCGCCCCAAAAAACGGCAATCCACCACCATGTCATCAGTGCGCCGGACCATGCGGCACTTATGACCGCTCCGGATTTGATCTTTACCGAACAACTGAAACCACTCGGCCTTGGGCATGCGATCCTGGTTGCGCAACCTCATGTTCTACCCGGACCGGTCGCGGTGCTTTTGCCCGACGACCTTATTGTCGATGGCCCCGGCTGCCTTTCTGAAATGGTCGCGGCCTACGAAAGCACCAGCGCCCACCACCTCGTCGCCAGCATGACCGTGCCGGGTGAACACGTGTCGCGCTATGGAATACTGGATATCACCAGCACCAACGGCCCGATCCTGCCCGCCAGTTCAGTGATCGAAAAACCTGCATCTGACACCGCCCCATCCGATCAGGCGGTTGTCGGTCGCTACATCCTCGACCCGTCAATCTTTGATGCCATTGCGGCCCAGGAACCAGATGCAAGCGGCGAAATCCAACTGACCGACGCTATTGCCGATCAGGCAAAATATGGCCTGGCCGGGTTCCAGTTCGCTGGACGTCGTTTTGACTGCGGCAGCAAAGAAGGGCTTCTGGCCGCAACTCTCCACCGCGCCGCCAATGATCCGACCTACAGCGCCGCGCTTGTCAGCCACCAGCCGCAGAGTGCCGCCTCCGCCGCCGCCTGATACCAAAAGCCAGACCTAGCCTCTGAACTCGTCGAAGACGCGCTGGCTTGGCAGCGCTTCCGGATTTCGTGTGGAAATCCGGCATTGGTCAAAAAACCTTTCCAGTTGTCCCGCCCCACCGTGCGCCGTAAACTCCTTCTAGAACGGAGGTTCGCGCCCACCATGCCTTTTGAACGCATCAACCCGGAAAAACTGTCTCACTCTGTCGTACGCCAGATCGAGCTTTTGATCCTGCGTGGCATCCTCGGCCCGGGCGAGCGTTTGCCCTCGGAACGCGAACTTTCAGAACGGCTTGGTGTCTCGCGCCCATCTTTGCGCGAAGCGGTGTCCGAACTGCAAAACAGCGGCCTTCTGACGACCAAGGCCAATTCGGGCATCTACGTTGCCGATGTCCTGGGGTCTGCCTTCTCACCCGCCTTGACCCGGCTATTCGCCTCCCACGACGAAGCGGTCTTCGACTACCTCGACTTCCGCCGCGATATGGAAGGCCTCGCCGCCGAACGCGCGGCACGCCTCGGCTCAGACACTGACTTGCAAGTCATCAATTCGGTTTTCGAACGCATGCAGGCCGCCCACAAAAAGCGAGATCCCTCGGACGAAGCTAATATCGACGCCGAGTTTCACCTCGCCATACTTGAGGCCAGCCATAACGTCGTCATGCTGCATATGATGCGCTCGATGTATGACCTTTTACGTGAAGGCGTATTCTACAACCGCCAGATCATGTTCCGCCAGCGCGCCACCCGCGACGAATTGCTGAACCAACACGGTGCCATCAACAGCGCACTTCAAGCCCGCGATGCCAAAGCTGCACGACAAACCATCGAGGCCCACCTGGACTATGTCCGCAGCTGTCTGTCTGACCAGATCAAGGCCGACCGAAACGAAGACATCGCCAAAAAGCGACTGGAGCAGGAAAAGGCCCGATAGGTCCTGCCCTGCAGCTTGCAACGGCAAATCCAGCCGCTGCGTGCCTTTCTTGCCGTCAACTGAAATCGTGCTGATTGATTTCGGGCCACGCCAGTGGATTTGCTGTTTGCAACTTCGACCTAATTCCGCCGAATTCCAGTGGCATGAATGGCATTGTTAGCAGTTTATTGCATTCATTCAGCTTTGCCGAACTTCATTTAGGACCGAATTTCATGACATCCATTCTTGCCAGAACCTTATTTATCGCCGCCATGGTGTTCAACTCAGCTACACATGCCATTGCGTCACCGCAAACCGATGCAAATTACATTGCCCAACAGACGCTTACAAAGGAAATGTTCGAAGGCGCGCTCATCGCGCAGCGCCCATTGATCTTATCCGCAATTCAAAATGATCTGCGCAATAACGGGGTGATCCTCAAAAAACCCGAAGCGTTCTTTGATCTCTTCATGGGTGAATTCGTCGACGAATTCACACTGGGCATGCGAGAAGAAGGTGCGCAGCTTTATCTGGATACGTTCACACCAAAGGAACTTTCGGACATCGCAACTTTCTACAAGAGTGAAACCGGCCAATCATTCCTTAAGAAAACCCCCGCGCTCATGCAGACCTCATTTACATTGGGCGAAAAGGTCGGTGCTCGTGCAGGCATGCGCGTGGCTCCTTCGCTCAAAAAGCGAATTCGCGATGAAAATCTGTTGGAACTGGAAGACCGTTCGGTGATTGACAAACTTCTGAATATCTTAAGATAGAGATTTCACCGACACTTAACCGGATAGGTAAAGCGCGGCGGACCTATCGGGTATCGCGCACCGTCTTCAAAGCAGGTCACTATGCCCTTCCCGGCCAGCCAGAAATAGTGCGGATCCCTCGGGCGCATCCGCCGGCCCTCGCGCCCGACCAGCACTTCGAAATGCAGGTGCACCGCCGACCCCAAAAGCCCGGTTGATCCCATCGTCCCCAGAACATCGCCGCGCTTGACCTTCTGACCAACTTCCACCGAACGCCGCGTCAAATGGAAATACTGGGTGTCAAAGTGCTGCCCATTGGCATCGGCGCCATGATTGATCCGCACCCGGTGCCCATAAAGGGGCTCGTGTCGCGACTCGACCACCACTCCGTCGGCAGCGGCCAATATTGGCGTCTTGGGGGTGCCCCAGACGTCCATGCCGTTGTGCTGAAAATTGTCCTCGTTCGGTCCTCGAAAATACTGCTGCGAGATGAACAGAGCATTCTCGGGCACCTGTACTTCAATAATATCGGGCGAGTCCGGGCGATACGCTGTCGCATCCCCGTATCGTTCCACAGAGCACCCCGTCAGCACCGTCACCAAAAGGCCGATGCCAACCAATCGCATCAAACGCCCTCAGACGACCGCGACCACAAATTCAATCCGTCTGGCTCTTTCGCCAATTCATCAATCGCGGCCAACTCGGACGCGCTGAATTCCAACGACGCCACCGCGCCCACACAATCCTCGATCTGACGCACCTTCGACGCCCCGATCAACGCCGTGGTGACTCTCCCTTCGCGCAGAACCCAGGCCAGCGCCATCTGCGCCAGTGTTTGCCCCCGCTCTCGCGCGATATCATTCAAACCATTCAACCGCTTAATCGCCTCATCGCCCAACAAATCAGGGTTCAACGACTTTCCTTGCGTCGCCCGACTTCCCTCCGGTACACCCCCAAGATATTTCCCTGTCAGCATCCCCTGCGCCAAAGGCGTAAACGCGATCGACCCAACGCCCACATCCTCCAGCGCATCCAGTAACCCGTCCCGCTCGACCCATCGGTTCAGCATATTGTAAGACGGCTGATGGATCAGGCAGGGGGTGCCCAGGTCCTTCAAAATCGCCACGGCTTCCCGCGTCCGTTCGGTGTTGTATGAACTGATCCCCGCATACAGCGCCCGCCCCGACCGCACGATGTGATCCAACGCGCCCATAGTCTCTTCCAGCGGAGTCTCTGGATCAAACCGATGCGAATAGAAGATATCAACATACTCCAACCCCATCCGCTTCAACGACTGATCACAGGACGAAATCAGATACTTCCGGCTGCCCCATTCCCCATAAGGCCCCGGCCACATGTCGTAGCCTGCCTTGGACGAAATAATCAGCTCGTCCCGATAGCCCGCAAAATCTGTCGCCAGAATCTCGCCAAAAGCCTCTTCGGCACTTCCCGGAGGCGGTCCATAGTTATTGGCCAGATCAAAATGCGTGATCCCGTTGTCAAACGCCGCCCTGCACAAGTCACGCTTCAGCTCATGCGGCGTGTCGCCACCGAAATTATGCCAAAGCCCCAGCGAGATCGCGGGCATCTTCACCCCCGACCGCCCACAGCGGCGATACTCCATCGTGTCATAGCGTGTGTCAGCGGGTGTATAGCGGGGGGTTGAGGCTGGTCTGATCATGGCCGCAACTTCCGCGCGGGGTGTGGAAATGTCAACGGGATGGGACGATCTAAAAGAAACGAAATAGAACCAGATTCTTGGCACAAGATTGAACGCCAATTCAGACTTCGATAACCTTGTCCACCAAAGGAATTGATATGCGTGCATACGGACTGATTTTGGTAGCGGTTATCGCTGCGCTCCATTTTTACATAGCCTATTTCGAAATGTTCGCATGGGAATCCCGCGGGCCAGCAGTCTTCCCGGACTTTCCAAAAGAATTGTTCAGCCAGACCGGCGCACTGGCTCTGAACCAGGGTGTCTATAACGGTTTTCTTGCTGTCGGTCTGATTTGGTCGCTGCTCATCGGGGATAGACAATGGCAACTGAAAGTTGCCGTATGTTTTCTGCTTTTTGTAGCCGTCGCCGGCATTGTCGGTGCCGTCACCGCATCGCCAAGGATTTTGTTTGTGCAAACCGTCCCAAGCGTTGCCCCGCTGGCACTGCTGATGGCCGCAGAATGGCGATCAACGCGGATATAAATACCACCTCGTCCTCAACAAACGCCATTCAAGCCAAAAGTCCCGCCTATGGGGTCATCAATTTCTACGCCAAGATCGGCTTTCCCCGGATCACAGAAGGTATCGCGCAAGCACCATTGCCGTTGTCATATCCGAAAGGTTGGCTTGGCCAGTCACTGACCTGACAAGAATTTGAGCCTCTCCCATGCCAATCCGAATGCGTAGCGGCACTGGATAACCAGGACGAATGGTGAGCAGTTGTGCAACCGCACCGAGGCCGGAAAATGCCGACAGTGCTATCTCTGCAAAGCCGTCGTTTGTTTGTCCTCCAATATCCGCAAGAACCGGAAATAACGCAGACTTCTGCCGTGGACTGGTTCGGTTGCAGCAACGCGGGACAAGGTAGCTGTTATTCTATTTCTGCCGTCGTTCGCACACCCATATCTAGACGACCCACTCAAAAGCGTATCCCGCCGCAAGTGACCCCACGACAGCAAACAATAGATACAGCAGAAACGGCTTCAGCTTGAGTACAGGGGCAATGGCCATCGCGCCCCAAATGCTGACCACTCCACCCGAAACTAAAAAGGCCATAGCCGCACCTTTGGACATACCATTTTCAATCAATGCCCGCGTTAAAGGCAGAGCGGCATATCCGTCGATATAGGCCGGGGCGCCGACAATGACGGCAGCGGGTATCGCCCACCATTGATCCTCGCCGACATAAGCTGCAAGCGCACCTGGTGTCAGCGCAGCGTTCAAAGCATACTCAGCGGCGAAGGCAGGGATCAGACAAATCAGGATCAAACGCGTTGTTGCTCCGAATTGTTTACCAAAGGCCTGCCGGCGCGCTTCGGTTTTCCAAACCCACGGGTCGAAAACCTGACCTTCACCACATCGTGCGGAACTTAACTGGCGAGTCAGGCCGTTGTCGCGAAGTGCGTTCAAGGCCCAAGGCGTCTTGGCGAACAGACTGGCGATTGTGCCGCCAAAGAGACCCAACCCGAATGCTGCGAGCGTTTTGCCGATTGCAAAGCTCAACCCAAGTGTTGCGGCAGTTGTCGCGAGCATCGCCGGGTCAGTGATCGGAGAAGACAACCAGAACGCCATGATCGGAGCAAGCGGCACACCCGCCGCAAGCAGTCCGGCCATTAGGGGCAACACAGTTACACCACAGACCGGCGTGACGGCCCCGATCAGCGACGCGGCCACCACCGTTCGCAGCGTCCGGCCCTCAAATGCACCCGCGATATGCGTGTCAGCACCGCTGGCAATTATCCACGCCGCAAGAAGGATGCCCGGAATGACGATAGGGGCGACAACAATCAAACCCCAAAGGACAAATCCAGCAACATTTACAGCATGTTCCGGCCAAGCAAGACCGACAACTGCCACCAGCAGAATGCTCGCACCCCATACCATTGAACTCCAGTGGAGTTTTTGTCGTGTTACTTGCTGATCGGACATCGGACACTCCTTTGAGCTTGAAAAATAGTATCTGGAAAGGCATATGTGAAACGAATAGTTTCAATATCAGATATTGATAAAACAAATGAATGATCTGGATAGCGATTTGCTGCGCACCTTCGTCGCAGTAGCTGAAGCAGGAAGCGTCACAGACGGTTCTGCGCGCATTTTCCGGTCCCAATCAGCTACCAGTCTCCAAATAAAGCGTCTCGAAACCATCATTGGCCAATCTGTTTTCGAGCGGCACGGGCGTGGTGTCATTCTGAGCGACACCGGCCGTCAACTGTTGCCAGTCGCTCAAGAAGTGACAGCTCGACTCGACGCAGTACTAAGGGACATTTCCCAGGACGCCGTAACGGGCAAACTCCGTTTTGGCATTCCGGATGACCATGGCCGTGCCAAGCTGGCCGAAATCATCGCGGCCTTCACCCGTCAGTATCCAAAAGTCGAATTGGAGGTGACCTGCGCTCTTAGCGCGGAATTTCCGGATGCACTTCAAAAGCGAGTTCTGGACCTGGCGGTTTATGAGGTGGAACGCCCATCCAAGCATGAAGAAGTGCTGTTTGAGGACCCGACCTGCTGGGTTTCGTCGGCACATCGAAGTTTCTCGGCCACCGAAAAGCTACCGGTGGCTTTGTTCGATCACGCTTGCTGGTGGCGAGACGCTGCAATCAGGTCTCTGAAAGCTCGTGGAAAGCCATACAACATCGTCTATTCCAGCCAAAGCGTTTCAGGGGTCATTGCAGCGGTCGAAGCAGGGATCGCAGTGGGGCTTCTGGCCCGTTCCTCGCTGCATTCAGGTCTGTCGATTGAAAACGAAAGGCTTGGATTCAAAGGCACGCCTGCCTCCAAATTGGTTATGGCATCGAGTGAACCACAGGAATCCGGGCCACAGCTTGCTATGAAGGCAGCCATCCGAAAGGCGTTTCTGGCCCGCGCCTAGAAAGCAGCCTATGGATCAAATACAGCCAATGAATATGACACGCCCACAGCAACTGATCACACACCCCTTGAAGAACCGCTCCCAAACAATCCCCCTAGCCCGCTCGCCAAACCAACACTACGGTGCCCCCAAAACCGGAGGCACACTCCTTGACCAATATCGTCTTTGACATCGGCAACGTCCTTATCGCCTGGGATCCACACGCTGCCTTCCGAGACCACTTTGCAGATGACGCCGCCATTGATGCCATGTTCGCTGAAGTCGGCTTTTTCGACTGGAACTTGGAACAAGATCGGGGCCGCAGCCGCGCCGACGCGGTCGCCGTGATCCAAAACCAATGGCCGCACCACGCGGCGGTTCTTGATCAGTTCTTTGACCGCTTCCCGGCCACCATTCAACAAAAGGTCACCGGCACCTGGCAGGTTCTGGATGATCTGAAATCTGCCAACCACCGGATTTTCGGACTGACCAACTGGGGCGGCGATACCTGGCCCATGGCCAAACAAGTCCACCCAGAGCTAAACGACATTTTCGAAGACGTCGTCGTCTCGGCCCACGAAAAGCTGATTAAACCAGACTCACAAATCTATAACGTCCTAACGGACCGAAATAACCTGACCCCTGCCGACTGCCTGTTCATCGACGACAGTCCCAAAAACGTCGACGGCGCGCGCAACGCCGGTTGGCAAGCGGTGCATTTCACAAGCGCAGATGAATTGCGGAAATCTGTCAATAACTTGGCGTTGCTCTGAGTTCCATATTCCCCCGCCCGGCACCCTCACCGTCACAACCGTCGGTGTCCCTTTCGCCAAACTTTTGCCACGTGATATCAATATCGTATCAAGATGGCAGATTTCGCCCCAGAGATATCAATGCTCAACTCGCGTGCCACCTTGCAAATCCGGCTGGCGAGGAAATCCGACTTCGATGCCATCCGCAGTAATCACCATCGGACCTATGCTGAACACCGTGCGCGAGAAGACGATTTTACAAGCGAACCATTCATCGACAATGCACTCAAGAACTTCAAGAACAGCAATTTCCGCCTCAGAAATTTCTTGTGGCACAGCTGCACGTTGTTTCAGGTCGCTGTTTCAGGTCGCTGAACGGAATGACAAAGTCGTAGGACATTTAATATATGTCCGATACTCGATATTTTTCTCGCCACACTCAGTCTTTGTCACCGATATCTCAATTGACCACGGTCATCGCCGATCCGGGATCGGTTTGGCCCTACTCAATGACATGAAGTCCAAAGAAAGTCGCCGTGGCGTCAGAAGATTTCTTGCCGGTATCTGGCCAAAAAACAAAGCCTCATGCAGCTTATTTACCAAAGCAGGGTTTTCAGTTCAGCAAGACAAGTCGTTAAAGAAATTGCCCTACAACATGATGCAGCTAGAGCAACCGCGCTAAACTCAAGGTTAGCTTTCAGTCGTCCGTTATTGATCAAATCTTTCTTCTTAATTGTCGCAGCAGTTTACCTGCCTGATCTGCCTCCGGTCTGAGCACCCAGTTTAACCGCCAACTTCACGACCTTTGCCCAGACAAATCTTAACCATCACACCACCAATTGCATTCGCCCTGCGGCACGGCTAAGTCGAACCTGCTCAGATATTCCGGGGAGAGTTCGACATGACCGCTTACCAATACGTCTACCACATGGACGGCGTCTCCAAGACATATCCCGGTGGCAAGAAACTCTTCGAGAACATCCGCCTCAGCTTCCTGCCCGGCGTCAAAATTGGTGTCGTCGGCGTCAACGGTGCCGGTAAATCGACCCTGCTGAAAATCATGGCCGGTCTCGACAAGGATTTCGCGGGCGAGGCATGGGCCGCCGAAGGTGCCCGCGTCGGCTATCTGCCCCAGGAACCCAAGCTCGACGAAACCCTAAGCGTGCGTGACAATGTCATGCTGGGCGTCGCCGAAAAGAAGGCCAAGCTTGATAAGTATAACGAGCTGGCGATGAACTACTCGGATGAGACCGCCGATGAAATGGCCACCCTTCAGGACGAGATCGACTCGAGCAACCTCTGGGATCTCGACGCCCAGATCGACGTCGCGATGGAGGCCCTGCGCTGTCCGCCCGACGACGCCGATGTCACAACTCTTTCCGGCGGTGAAGCCCGACGTGTCGCCCTTTGCAAACTGCTCCTCGAAGCCCCCGAAATGCTGCTTCTCGATGAACCGACCAACCACCTCGACGCTGAAACCATCGCCTGGCTGCAACAGCACCTCATTGATTACAAAGGCACAATCCTGATCGTCACACACGACCGCTATTTCCTGGATGACATCACCGGTTGGATCCTGGAACTCGACCGTGGCCGCGGTATTCCCTACGAAGGCAACTACTCAAGCTGGCTCGGTCAAAAGGCCAAACGCCTCGCCCAGGAAGCCCGCGAGGATAAATCCAAGCAGAAAACCCTCGAACGCGAATTGGAATGGATGCAGCAGGGTGCCAAGGCCCGGCAAGCCAAACAAAAGGCCCGGATCAACGCCTATAACGAACTCGCCGGTCAGTCCGAGCGTGAGAAACTGTCGCGCGCCCAGATCATCATCCCCAACGGTCAACGTCTTGGCTCGAAGGTGATCGAAGTCACCGACCTGAAGAAAGCCATGGGTGACAAACTACTGATCGAGAACCTCGACTTCTCGCTGCCGCCCGGCGGCATCGTCGGCGTCATCGGTCCCAACGGCGCGGGTAAAACCACGCTCTTCCGCATGTTGACGGGCCAGGAACAACCCGACGGCGGCGAAGTCAGCTACGGCGACACCGTCCAACTGTCTTACGTCGACCAATCCCGCGACGCGCTGGACCCGGCCGTCACCGTCTGGGAAGAAATCTCATCCGGTGGCGAGGTGATCCAACTGGGCGACGCCCAAATGAACTCCCGCGCCTACTGCTCGGCCTTCAACTTCAAAGACGGCGACCAGCAGAAAAAGGTCGGCAGCCTCTCGGGCGGCAAACGCAACCGCGTCCACATGGCCAAACTCCTGAAATCCGGCGGCAACGTCCTCCTCCTCGATGAACCTACCAACGACCTTGACGTCGAGACCCTGCGCGCCCTCGAAGACGCCCTGGTCGATTTCGCAGGCTGCGCCGTCGTCATCTCCCACGACCGCTTCTTCCTCGACCGCATCTGCACGCACATCCTGGCCTTCGAAGGCGAGGCCCATGTCGAGTGGTTCGAAGGCAACTTCGAGGATTACGAAGAAGATAAGAAGCGGCGGTTAGGGGACGTCGAACCAAAACGGATGAAGCATAAGAAATTTACACGCTGATGACGCTTGAGCCAAAGCACCAAAATCCTTTCGCGGACCTCGCTGAGCTTGAACTCAACCAATCGTCATACGATGACGCATCGGATGAACATGAAATAAACGCGGAGTTGCGCTTCTCGTTGTATGACCTTGAAGTGGAATCGCTCTCTGTCGAAATTGGCGTTTCGAGAGCATCATTGCAACTCGAACTTTGGGGGTCAAAGATCAAACCCGGCACTAGACTGAATGATGGGAGCGGGCGAACATCGACGGAATTGGTCGAGATATCTGATGAAGACGAAGCATCCGTTGGTGCCGACGCGAATCTGGCCGCGACCCCCCAATCCGCCGACTTGATTGCTTCCGTTGGCGCTGGAAAGAAGAGGTCCACAAAACGGTCCAAGAAGTCGATTACAGAGGGAAAGCGCCACAGGGTTAAGGCCAAGGCCGGACAGAAATGGTCGGTTGAAGAGCCAGACGCCGACGCTGATCATTCCTTGGATGATACGTATATCGCCAACGAGAGGCTTTGTGTGGTAACCCTAAACCCAGACACAAACATGGTTGAAGTCAGTGCCAAGATCGTAGTTCGCAAAAAAGACCTGAACATTCGTCCAGATGGAATGCCTCTGCAAAGGGATTTCCGAAAACTGGTCCACAAAGAAAAGATTGTTAAGGCAATTCTTGGGAAGTCCGTAGCTGATAGCCTTGGACAAAAAGAATTGGCTGAAAAGTATGGCGTAATAACCGTTTCGCAAAGCACGCTACAGGAGAGCGGCAATGCCGATACTTGAAGAATTATTACCTGCGGTCGACATCAAACGCATTCAGGACGTTTTGGAGTCTGAAGAATGGTCATTCTCGAGTTTGGCGACGCTTGGCTCTTTAGACCCACGATGTGACTTTCGGTTCTGTGACCTTCGAGGTCTTGATTTGCGCGATGAGGATCTTCGGGGGTTCGATTTCACAGGTGCCGACCTGCGCGGATGCATAAGGAACGATGGCACCAAGATTGACCAAACAACGATTTTCAATGATTGCCAAATTGATTGGGTTGAAGCGCAGAAAACTCCAATCGTGCAAGTTATGCTGGAGGTCGAAAATGCCTCAAGCAACGCTCAGCGGAGAAGAGCATTGGAAGTTCTCGTATCCCAATATTGTCTGAAGTCAGCGCCTATGGGTCCAATTAGGTTAATTTGATAAGAGAGTTTTGTTGGCTCATCGTAACCACTGAGGAGTGGGACATGAGACAGACAACTGGAACTCGCAGGAGCCCCGGCGAGCAGATCGTCAAAGAGATCAAGCGCGCGACGCGCAAACAGTATTCGTCAGAAGAGAAGATCCGGATCGTGCTGGATGGCTTGCGTGGCGAAGACAGCATTGCTGAGTTGTGCCGTCGTGAGGGAATATCTCAAGGTATCTACTACAAATGGTCCAAGGACTTCATGGAAGCTGGCAAACGGCGGCTTGCTGGAGATACGGCGCGTGCGGCTACGACCGACGAAGTCAAGGACCTGCGCCGCGAAGCCCGAGACCTGAAGGAGGTCGTTGCCGAGCAAACACTGGAACTGCGTCTTCTCAAAAAAAGCATGACCGGCGGTGGGGGCGACCAAGAATGAGGTATGCTGCATCTGAGAAGTTGGAGATCATCCGGCTTGTTGAGGGGTCGCATTTGTCTGCTCGTCGAACATTGGCAAAGCTGGGCATCCCCCGCACCACATTTTACCGTTGGTATGATCGGTATCGGCAGCGCGGCGACGCTGGCCTTGTGGATCAAGCGCCTAAGCCCAGACATGTCTGGAACCGCATCCCCGACGAAGTCCGGCGCAAGGTCGTCAAGCTGGCGCTGCAGGAGACGGAGCTGTCGCCGCGCGAACTGGCAGTGACGTTCACGGATCGGGAGCGCTACTTCGTCTCGGAATCTTCAGTCTATCGGGCCCTGAAGGCCCACGATCTGATCACCAGCCCGGCCTTTATCGTGCTCAAGGCGGCAAACGAGTTCAAAGACAAGACCACTGCGATCAACCAGCTTTGGCAAACCGACTTCACCTATCTCAAAGTGCTTGGCTGGGGCTGGTTCTATCTCAGCACAATCCTGGACGACTACAGCCGCTACATCATCTCGTGGAAACTCTGCACGAACATGCGGGCAGAGGACGTGACGGACACCCTGGATTTGGCGCTACAAGCATCAGGGTGCGATCAGGTTCACGTCATCCACAAACCCCGCCTCCTCAGCGACAACGGGTCCAGTTACGTCTCTGGCGATCTGGCTGAATGGCTGCAGGACAAAGGCATGAAGCATTCTCGGGGCGCACCATATCATCCCCAGACACAGGGCAAGATCGAGAGGTGGCATCAAACCCTGAAGAACCGCATCCTATTGGAGAACTACTTCCTTCCGGGAGACCTCGAAACCCAGATCGAAGCCTTCGTCGATCACTACAATCACAAGCGCTACCACGAGAGCCTGAACAACGTCACACCCGCCGACGTCTACTTCGGGCGTGACAAAGCCATTCTAAGACAACGGGAAAGGATCAAACGAAAGACGCTCGAAGCGCGGCGCTTGCATCACAGACAGCGCGCCGCATAATAACATCAACCAGACGAGCCAAACTCTTTACTTGTTTAAGCAACTCTTGGTTCCCAAAACCCTGACGACGGACAACTGACGGGTTGCTTCCTGAATTGGCAATGGAATGGCGCGGCTAAACCGAATTCCGAAGCCGCCGCAATTGACGTCTTTGCAGCAACACCCTTTGGCGCAGGGTCGACAACCACCCCCGATTTCGAGTGCGCCGCAACCTTCATCGTTGCGCTCCGTGGCACTGATTCTGACAGAGACGTCGGCGCAGACGTCCTCGAACACATTGCCGACCCCATCCGCCAGCACAACCACCGATGGGGCGAAGTCGCGCCCCATCACATCCTTGAAATCTCACGCCTCCCTCATCCAGCCCCCCGGTGTCCGACATCACAACACCGACCATATGCTGGCCGCACAAACCCAACAAAACCCTTGCTTTTCGCGCTGAACCATCCCATATGCCGCCTCAGCTACGTTATCTATCTCGACCACTGACTTCCCTAATCGGCCGCCAGTCTATCGATACAGACCAACTAAGCCGGGCCACCGCATCCCGTGGGTGGCATAAATTAGGAGACGTCACGATGGCTAATGGCACCGTGAAATGGTTTAACACAACTAAAGGCTACGGCTTTATTGCACCGGAATCCGGCGGCAAAGACGTATTCGTCCACATCTCTGCAGTCGAGCGTTCGGGCCTCACCGGTCTGGCCGACGACCAGAAAGTCACCTTCGATCTCGAAGCTGGCCGCGACGGACGCGAAAGCGCGATCAACATTCAGCTGTCCTAAGACGGCTAACAGGCCCGAAGCATCGCCTCAGGCCGCATCAGATACATCAGCTGGGCGTTCGCGCCCAGCTGACCCCTCTCCTCCCAATATTTCAGATGCCAGCAATGCCCGCGCCTCAGGTTCGGATGCATCCAGCATGCCTTGATTATAAGCCCAGCTTTGATGCAAGGCCCGACGCCCCTCTTCCAGATGGCATCCAACCTCCTCGCGCCCGGCCTCGGCCATGTCCGCTTCGATCTGGCTCAGCAGATCCACCTCTGTAACAAGCGCCTCTGACATCTTCATCTGAACCCAGGTCGCCAGTATCCGGTTGATGCGCGCGTGATACCCCGCCCCCATACGCCGGAACATCTGCGCGACTGACTTATCCAGATATAACGAAACCTTCTCTTTCGGCTCGGCCACATCCAAATCCATCTCCAGTGTCAGCCAGGCCTCGGGCACCTCCCGCCGGGCAGCCGCCAGAAATCCGTCATCATCTTCCAATGACGCCTGATAAACCAACTGCCGCAAACGCGCCTCGGCCAGTCGTTTTGATTTCGGACCCTTCGTGGGCATCCAGGGCAAAGTCATCCATCAATCTCCTTTGATCAGATGTGAAGCCGCCCCAGCCTGACGCCCAGACCTTAATCAATGAAAAACCATGCGTGCGCAGCCACCGACGTCATACCGACACGATACCGACGCGAAACAGACGGCCTATTTCAACCAATCCCCGGCAATTATCGGCCCAAAAATATCCTCGCCGAAGGCCAGCGGGCGGCACGCACGCTCCCCGGATTTCGCGTCGAAATCCGGCCCCTCTTGGCAAGTCGCCACGACGCCATTACCGTCGCGCCCATGTTGGCGGATATCACCCTCATCGACTATATCGGAGTCCTCGGTTCTCTTTTAATCGCATGGGCTTACCTTGCGGTCTCACGGGGCTGGGTCGATCCAAAACGCCCGGCTTACAACCTCGCCAATCTCGCAGGTGCGGCCCTCATACTCCTGTCGCTCTGGTATCGCCCAAACGCCGGAGCCATCGTCATCGAAGTCCTGTGGTCCCTGATCGCGATCGTCGCCCTTGTCCAATTCTGGCGCACCCGACAACCGGCTGATAAATCAGGATAAAATCACCGAAACTCCCCACAATCCAACACCAAACACCGTATGAGCAACCAGGCCCATCGCACGCGCCTTGCCCGGCTCCGGCACCTTGGATGCGGCCCATCCTAAGCCCAATCCCGGATGCAACAGAAACCAGCCAAACCCAATGGTGACCAAAGCAAAGACCCAGGCTTCAATAAACGTCGGCACACCGACAATCGACACCAAGACAACCCCATAGATCGCCCCCACCACATAGTGAAAGACCCAGCCCAATCTCAGCTCCTGCGCCACGGGCTGCGCGTCGGCGATATCATCATGAAAAACAACGCCTTTGGATAGGTGATCGACCCAACGCCCGACCATCGCCCAATTCGGCGGGGCCACCCCGGCCAGCCGGCTTAACACCACGGCCCAAAGGTCCATCAGCACCGTCGCACCGATCCCCATCGCCAATCCACCGCTCATATACTGCGTGCCCCCTCGCTCATTCCCTGATCGTCTTTTCAAACATTCCAACGGCAAGAGGTCAAATGCCCCGGCATTCCAAGACTTTATCACCGGTGTTGCAACAGGTCACATTCCAGCGAACGGTGAATTTCCTTGATTCTAACGCCCATATCTGCATTTTGGGTCCCGCAAAAACTCGGAATGATCAATTGCCACCGGTTTCCGGCTGTCAGTCTCGAAACGGGCCGATGCCAAGCCGTCGCAGAATGTGGGCGGGTTACTTCAAGGAGACACACGTTATGCCAAACGGCACCGTGAAATGGTTTAATACAACTAAAGGCTTCGGCTTCATTGCACCTGATGAAGGCGGTAAAGACGTATTCGTCCACATCAGCGCCGTCGAGCGCTCTGGCCTCACCGGCCTCGCAGACAATCAGAAAGTCAGCTACGAATTAGAGGCTGGCCGTGACGGTCGCGAGAACGCGGCAGATATCACACTGCTGTAATCCCGCTCTGGGCTCGAAATTTCAGCGAGCTCACTGCGCATCACATTCAAGCCAGCCGTTTGAAAGATGGCTGGCTTTCGCCATGTTTGCCCCCAAGTCTGGATGACATCGAAAGGATACGTCATGCCAGATCAAGCACCGCAACCACAGCCACCAAAAGATACCCAAGCCCCAATATTCGACGATTGGGCGATGATATGAATGCCTGCAAAAATAGATGAGCTTCAAATCATAAACACCTGTTTTATAATATTTATTTCTATGCCATTACTCAGATTTTGACAGTATTCCAACTTGATCAGCCGCGACCTAGCGCGCGCTTTCCAGCGTAACTCTGGTCAATATCTTCAAGCCTATCTCCGGCCCCACCAACCTGGGAAAACCCGTGGCGCCAAAGTCGCGCCGATCAATGTCTCCGGTCATCAAGATCGACAACCGACTGCGATCTCCGGCCTCTGTACCAACCTGACGAAACAGTCGCGCCTCCAGCAAAATTGGCCGCGTGACATCGCGAATGGTGATGTCTCCGCCAATCCTGGCACCGCCCTTCACGCGCTCGATCTCGTCAGATTGAAAGCGGATTTCAGGGAACATTCTGGTGTCCAGAACGCTGGCATCCTTCATTGCCTCGGTGGCATAAAACGGCCCCGCCTTGGCGCGGCGCACATCCAGAACAGCGGTAACATTGCTGTTTTCCAACCGGTCGATATCCAGCGCGATATCTGCACTTTTAACCGGCATACGGCCATTCACCTTGCTGCCGTTCAGCACATAACTGAACCCGACAACCGATTGTTCGACATCCAGAATATACTGTTGCGGCGCAGCCCAAGCCGGTCGCACAGCCAAGGTCGCGGCCAGTGCGGTAAGGAAATGACGACGATACATGTTTGGAAGCCTAGCATGTCCAGCCCCGGCCAGGCGATCACGTTGCAGTGTCAGACGGCATCAAAGCCATGCCTTTGGGCGTCCCCGACACCTGCCATTCTTTCACTGGTTCGGTCCGCGCCCTCAGCCGCTCCAACTTCCAACGCTCGGTCTTGGCATCAGGGTGCTGCGGCACCAACGACCAGCGGCTCTCAACCCCCGGCGCACCACCCTCGCCGGGCGTCAGCAACAGCCCCAGCGGCGCCGTTTCCAGCCATCTCGGCCCCGGTCTCTGCCGCCAGATGCAAGCGCCGCACCGCCGTCAGACCCGGCGGCCCCGGCAAATCCGCCACCACCAGCGGCATGATTCCCGCCCGCAACGCCTCTTCAGCGGTCCATAGCAGGTCCTCGGGTCGTTTCGGCGACACCATGATCAACCGCGACGGGTCCATAAACCGCATAAAACCTTCGGGATTAAGCCGCCCCGGCATCCAGCTTGGCCGGATCCATAAAACGTTCCCCTCCATCGCCTGCGCGACCGTAAAGGCCAACACTCGCCGCGCCCCACCACAAAGCTCATGCGCTCGCGAACGCACCAATGACAAATCGTCCAGAAACTCAAGCGCAGACCCACCGCGATTGCGATGTGTGTGGCGGTTCAGAAGATGGGCAGCGGTCTTACTGGACATGGGAGGTCACCCTAGCATATTCGTTTTTTGTTCTCAATATCCCGGAACACCTTGCCAATCCCCGCAAGGCCGTTATCCCTAGGGCCAATTAAAGACAAAGGACGTCCTCCATGAAGCGCACAACACTCGGCCGCACAGGCATCGAGGTCAGCGAATACTGCCTAGGCACCATGACCTTCGGCACACAAACCCCCGAAGCGGATGCACACCACCAGATCGACCGCTCGCTCGACGCCGGCATCGACTTCATGGACACCGCTGAAATGTATCCGGTGAACCCGGTCCTGAAAGAAACCGTGGGCAACACCGAACGCATTATCGGCAACTGGAACGCCAAATCCGGCCGCCGCGATGATGTCGTCATCGCAACCAAACACAGCGGTGACAACGGTGGCTTTGTGCGCGACGGGCGCGGCATCCATGCCGACACGGTCCGTGATGCGGTCAACGGCTCGCTGGCACGCCTTCAAACCGACTACATCGACCTTTACCAGTTCCACTGGCCCAACCGCGGCTCGTTTCAGTTCCGCCAGAACTGGAACTTCGATCCGCGCAAACAGCCGCCAACACAAGAAGTTCTCGACAACATGGCGGGCGTCATGGCCGTTTTGAACGAGCTTGTGCAAGAAGGCAAAATTCGCGCCTTCGGCCTGTCCAACGACAGCGCTTGGGGCACAATGCAATGGCTCCGCGCAGCCGAGGTTGTCGGCGGCCCCCGCGTCGCATCAATCCAGAACGAATACTCGCTTTTGTGCCGCCCCTATGACACCGACATGGCCGAGCTTGCGCATCACGAAGACATCACCCTTCTCGCGTTTTCGCCCCTGGCCACCGGCTTTCTAACGGGCAAATACCGGAATGGCGCTGTGCCCGACGGGTCGCGTAAATCCATCGGCCCCCAAATGGGCGGACGGGCCTCTCCTCGCGTTGACGGCGTGGTCGAGGTTTATGCCGGAATTGCTGAAAAACATGGCGTCGATCTGACCCATCTGTCGCTGCAGTGGTGCCTGACACGGCCCTTCCACACCATCCCGATATTCGGCGCAACAACCTCGGACCAACTGGAACACATCCTGAAAGGCGTCGACGTCGAACTGTCGTCAGAGCTGTTGGATGAGGTATCCAAGGCACACCGCGCAAATCCAATGCCTTACTAGGCTGGCCAAGGTTGCCCATTGCCTCCCCCACCGCATAGTCTCATTCGGACGGGGGAGGATCGACGGAGGATCTCATGTCTGCGCTTTGCCGCGGTCTAATGATACTGCTTACGGCCCTGACCGTAGCAGCCTGCCAGGAAGATGGCCCCCAAGCCTCGGCCTCCGAAAATGGCGTTGTGGTCCCAGAACTGGTTGCTGCTGAACAAACCCTATGCGAACGCACAGGTGGCCGCTGGGCCCCGCGCACTGGTGACGTGTTGTTCGTCTGCTACCGGGATCTGTCCGATGCAAACAAACAATGCAGAACCTCGAACGACTGTCAGGGGATGTGCCTGGCGCGCTCACGCACTTGCTCGCCAATCGAACCCTTCCTGGGCTGTCATGAAACCCTGTCCAGCGCCGGTCTGCCCGCAACCGTATGCATCCAGTGAAGCGACTAGGCACCATATCCTGTTGCCTTCTGTTGGCGGCCTGCGCAGCAGACACCGGCAATCGCGACGCTTCGGCACCCATTTCGTCCATCGCCAGTTTCGAGACATCTCGCTTTGCCGGAACCTGGTATCAGATTGCCAGTTTTCCGTTGAACACAGGCGTCACCTGCCGCAACACCATCCTGACCTACACCGCCCAAACGCCTAACACATTGAATCAGGCGGTGTCCTGCCAGACTGAGATCGGCACAATCGCCACCTCTGGCCCCGCCCGCGTAACGGGTCCCGGCCGCCTGACCATGCGTGCCGCCGGGGAAAGCACCTTAAAGGAAATTTGGGTTCTTTGGGTTGATGGTGACTATCGCACCGCTGTTTTGGGCACACCCGACGGCAGCGTCGCCTATATTCTCGACCGCACACCGAACATCCCGCAGGATCGGCTAAAAGCCTCGCTGGATGTTTTGAATTTCAACGGTTTCGACACTGATCTGATGCGCATGACCCGACAGGAGGACGCATGACTAGAAGGGCCGCCATTCTAGGCCTCGGCCAACGCGGGCACACAATTGCCGAGCTATTTCGCGACGCCGGTTGGTCTGTGTCCGGGTTCGATCCTGAACCAGCAGCCCTTGGCGCTGCCCAAATGGCTGATCGTAAGTCTCTTAAGCCAACCATCTCGTCCGCCGTCAGCCACGCCGACATAGTTGCCATCTGCCTGCCGGAACGTTTGGAGCTAATGCGCAAAGTCATCCAGCGCGCCCAGTTCGAGGCACCAAAGAATGCTGTCATTGCAGTTCTGATCGCCGAACACGACATTGATGCAATTCAGGGCTGTGCCCTGCGCCCTGACCACGTTGTGCGTGTCAATCAGTCCGACGGCGGCGGATTCACGGCAGATGTTTCAAACAAGACCCACGCCACCGCTCGCGAACAGCCAACGCAGGTGCTTGCTGAATTGGCTGCGGTTCAAAGTCTGGTCAATCCGGCCGACGACAACACTCAGCCGCCAGAAGCCGAAATCGCCTGAAGGTGATCGGGCCAACCGCGCGCCGAAACATCGGCCTCTCGTACCAGCCAATCAAATTGTCGCGTCAACACCTGAACCCGTTCGCGGTCTCGAAATGCCATGTAATGTTGACCGATATAGAGCGTCGCCACCAAAGGTCCGAATATCGTAACCGGCACCGACCAGAGACGCCTCGCGTCGTATAAAAACACCCGCAACGATGGGTAAAGTTGGTCGTGCAATGATTGCAGGTGCTCGATCTGTGCGCTCCGCACATGCCGGGGCAAACCTTTGTAGTAACCTGTCGAACTGGCCAAAGATTCAACCTCATACAACGGCATGGCGATTTCGTAGTCTGACATGGCATCCCGCATCCAATTCAGACGATCCTGACTGGCCCCTATTGCCTGCTCAGTTGTGCGCCCCAAATGCGGTTCGAACTCCCACCGCAACATGTCCGGTGTTTTCAGCATATCCGGCAATGTCGCCGGAACGTGCCGGATTTTGTAGCCCGCTGCCTCCTGATGCCAGGCGAATATCTGTTCATCCACCATCGCCCGCGGAGCATCCGCAACCTGCATGGCCTCCGCCAACAGATCTGCCGCCGGTTCTGGTTTGTCTGACAGTCCCAGCAACCAGTCTGCCGAAACCCCCAACGCCGCCGCACATTCGGCAACGACCTGAGCGTTAGGAAGTCGTGCAGACTTTTTTGCTAAAAGCTGCGAGATGGTCGAGCGATCGATACCAACGGTTCGCGCCAAGGCACTTTGGTTCACATCCCGGTCACGCATTGCCTCGTTCAGTCGGTACGTAAACAAAATTGATCGATCTCGTTTGTCCAAAATCACACTCCGTGATTAAAATCAACAATGTTGAGTTTATGTTGATCACATACCAAATACCGAATACATCACGCAAGTGTCATACTACCTGGAAGAACTACTTATCCGGGCAAAATGAAAACCGAATCTGAAACAGCCTTTGAATGGCCGACGCTTGCCCTGCTTGGTGCGACTTATTTGGTTTGGGCTTGGGCAACCACTTGGCTTGCAGCCTGGTCGCTACCACTCGCAATAGCCGTCGCGGCGATCGCAATCGCACAGCATTCCTCACTGCAACACGAAGTCATCCACGGTCACCCGTTTCGCAATCAGCGTCTGAACAACGCACTGGTATTCCCCGGCCTGTCGTTGCTCGTCCCCTACTTTCGGTTTCACGACACCCATCTGGCCCACCACAAAGACAGCAACCTAACCGACCCTTACGACGACCCCGAAACCAATTTTGTCGATGCAGGTGACTGGGAAAAGCTGTCGCCGTTCTGTCGGGCGGTCCTGAATATCAACAACTCGCTGGCGGGTCGCTTGATCTTGGGCCCGATCATTGGAACCATCTTCTTTATCATCTGCGAAATCCGCCTCGCCAAAAAAGACCCTGGCGTATTGCGCGGTTGGCTTTGGCACATCCCGGCGATGTCTCTGGTGATGATCTGGGTCAGCTATTCTTCGATGCCGCTCTGGGCCTATATGATAGCCGCATACGGCAGTCTGTCGTTGTTGCGCATCCGCACATTTCTGGAACATCAGGCCCACGAGAAATCCCGCGCTCGTACAGTTATCATTGATGACAAAGGCCCCCTCGCCTTACTGTTTTTAAACAATAACTTTCATTCGGTGCACCATAACCATCCTCGCGTTCCCTGGTATCAATTGCCCGGTCTTTATCGGGAAAATGCCGATCACTATCTGCGCCAGAACGAAGGTTACTTCTACAAATCTTACGGCGAGGTTTTTAGGCGTTACTTCTTTTTCCGCAAAGACGCTGTTCCGCATCCGCTTTGGCGGCGCAATTAACCGCTTCCCCTTCCATGCAGTTCGGCAGATTGTGCGGCCATGGAACTTTGGGTCATCCTTTCAATTTGCGCCGCTTTGGCACAAACCGCACGTTTCGCTCTGCAAAAAGTGTTGGCCGGGGCAACCCTAAGCCCGGCGGCAGCGACATGGGCGCGCTTCCTTTGGTCGGCGCCGGTAATTGCCGCTGTCGTTACCACATACGTCGCCGTGACCCCGGCGTCTCTGCCCTCATTTGAACCGCAATTCTGGCCTTACGCACTGGGTGGCGGCCTTGCACAAATCCTCGCCACAGTCTGTACCGTCAGCCTGTTCAAACAGCGCGCGTTTGCCGTTGGAATAACATTCAAGAAAACCGAGGTGATGCTCACCGCACTCGCCGGGCTGGTCATCCTTGGCGACCATATTTCACCAGTTGGAGCAGCATTCATCGCACTGGGGTTCGTCGGCGTCCTGCTGTTATCCAATCCCCCGGAAGGCGGCGGCATATTCAATCGCGGCGTAGCTCTTGGACTGGCGTCAGGTGTGTTTTTCGCTTTATCAGCAGTGGGTTATCGCGGCGCGACTTTGGCTGTTTTGTCCGACGATACGTTCCTCGTTTCGGGCATCACACTGGCATTGGTCACCACGTCTCAAACCATCGCCCTTGGCTTCTGGCTCTGGCGTCGCGAGATGGGCCAGATCGCGGCCACATTGGCAACTTGGCGCACCGGCCTTCTGGTAGGTGTCACATCTCTGATCGGAAGCTGGTGTTGGTTCGCCGCGTTTTCCCTTCAGAATGCAGCTTATGTATTCGCTGTTGGCCAGATCGAGTTGATATTCTCGCTGATTGCGGGTGTGTTGTTTTTCCGCGAGCGCCCCTCAGCCCGCGAACTACTTGGCATGGGAGTTATCACCGCCTCGGTCATCGCGGTTGCCGTCATCGGCTGATCAAAGCCAGATCACTTTGCTGTCCAACGCATCATTCCGCACAAACGGAACTCCCTTGGGCGCTTCCAGCGATGGCAGATGTTTCTGCAACTCTGCCAGCACCAACTGCGTAATAAATGCCAGATTTAATTGCCTCACTTCTGACAAGGGCACCCATTGTAGATGCGAAAGTTCATCAGTCGGAGGCACGATATCACCACCTCCATTTGCCAGTGCGTTCTCTGACGCCACAAAAAACCGCGCATCAAAGCGGCGTGGCCGTCCCGGTGGAGTCAGCGCCCGAAAGAAGAACTTCAATTGGCTGGCATCCGGCCGAAACCCCATTTCGGCAAATCCTGACCAATCCGACGGTGGATCGCGCCAAACGCTTTGCCGCCCCATGACAAATCCGGTCTCCTCCCAAAGTTCCCGTATCGCCGCAACGGCCAAAGTATGAGGCGTTACCGACGCATTACTTTGTGCAAGCCTCTGCAAACATGGCTCTTTCAGCTCACCGGTCAAGTCAATGTCTCCATCCTCGGCGTCCACGCGACCACCTGGAAACACAAACTTGTCAGGCATGAAAACAGCAGTTTTGCCACGCTGCCCCATCAATACCGATGGCGCTTCGTCGGCATTACGAACAACGATTATTGTTGCCGCGTCGCGGATAGGTTCCGCGTCGCTCATGGTTTCACGCCGCTTTGGCGGCCCCAAATCCGTGAAGTCTTTTCGCCCATTGCAACCCGACAATCGCCCCCTTCAGCCTTGGCAAAAGGTATAGCGAAAGTCCGACACATCCGACAGTGAAAGTCGTCGCCAAAACCAACGGGTCGGGCCGAAATTCAGTGAACGCCCAGATAATCGATGGTGCCATGATATGCCCGACAATCAGAATTGTCAGATAGGCAGGACCATCGTCCGCTCGATGAACCGAGAGTTTTTGATCACAAACAGGGCAGGTATCGCGCACAGCCAAGTATCCCTTCATCAAAGGGCCCTTGCCACAGCGTGGACATTTGCGCCGCCACCCGCGCAGCATCGAGCCGCGCACGTCACGATCTTCAGCATCGTGCCGGTGTTCATTTTCATCTGTGATTTGTTCATGGAACATTTTGGTCGCCTCGTTAACTGCCGACACCATGGACCTAAGCCGAGCCAGTTAAAATGCAACGAAACGTCCTTGCGGCGGGATGTCGCGTCGCATTCCCCGGAAAACTTTTTTCGGAAACCGCGACGGAAACTTCACAGCCTCCCGTTTGAATTACTGGAACGACAGACAGTGACCCATTCATACAGGAGAATTAACCGTGGATCACACTACAGCTAGAATAGTTATTGCAGCCGTCATCATCGGCGCAGGATTTGGCGTAGCAAACGCCAAAGAACGTGGTTTCGACCACGAACCGGTCAGCTTCGAAACTCTCGACGTTGATGGCAGCGGCGAAATCGACATGGCAGATCTGGACGCGCTGAAAGCTCAGCGTTTTGCCGAAATCGACACTGACAGCGACGGACAGGTGTCCGAGGCGGAATTCCTTGCCCATGCTGAAGCCAAAGGCAACGAGCGAGCAACCAAAATGTTCTCGCGGCTTGATGCAGACGACGATGGGTTCCTGTCGCGTGATGTGCTGGAAAATCGCGGCCGCGGTGGCTTCGGCGAACGCATGATAAGCCGTGCCGATACCGACGACTCAGGTGGCATCAACGCTGAAGAATTCGAAGTCATGCAGGAACGCATGGCCGAACATCGCGGCAAAAAAGGCAAGCGTAAAGGATCAAGAACCGAATGATCGGAGCTGCGCCGGATTGCTCCCGTAGCACTCCGGCGTTACTTCCGTTCTGTGTCCATGTTGCAGGAAGCCATTCCATCCGCCGACGACAGCATCAGCGATCAGGTATTGCTGGTGGCGGTCGGCAATGGCGACGCAAGTGCGGCGCGCCTTTTGGTGTCCCGATTGGCCCCGCGCCTGTTCAATCAGGCATGGCGACTTCTCGGCGATCGGGCCGAGGCCGAAGACGCAGTTCAGGAAACACTACTGAAATTATGGAAAATCGCACCGGACTGGCGACAAGACGAAGCAAAAGTGTCGACCTGGTGCTACCGGGTTCTGGCCAACCACTGCACAGACCGGCTGCGCGCCCGTCGCCCATCGGTCGATCTGGATGCCATCGCCGAACCCGAGGCCGATCTGAAATCAGCGGTGGCGCGCATGACCGAAACAGCCAGAAACGATGCACTGAACACAGCCCTGCTAACTTTGCCCGACCGGCAACGACAGGCCGTGGTTTTGCGCCACATCGAAGAGCTTACCAATCCGGAGATCGCCGAGATCATGGACATAAGCGTTGAAGCCGTTGAAAGTCTGACCGCGCGTGGAAAACGCACTCTCGCAGCGGCCCTGAAGGGCAGACGCGATGAACTGGGGTACGAAGATGACTGAGAAACACCAAAGGGACGACGACGCGCTGGACGCCATGTTCGGCGCCGCACGCTCGAATTCGCCGGACTTGGGAACCGACTTTATGGCTCGTCTTATGGTAGACGCCGAAGTGGCGGTCGCTCCGCCGCGCCAGGTCTTATCGTCCGAACAAGTAAAAGGCCCGTCCTTTTGGTCAAGACTCGCCGCCACTTGGCTCCCGGCATCTGGGTTGACGGCGGCAACCGTCATGGGCGTATGGATCGGGCTGGCTCTGCCGGAATCACAATTGGCAGACAGCTTTCTGACCGGCACAACTACCGAAATCGATTTAAGTTCGTTCCTGCCGGGCGCTGATCTCAGTCAGTTCACAGCATTGGAGGTCGACGGATGACCGACAACCCTCAGGCCCCGCCAAAGAGGCGCTGGCTAATGCCGCTCTTTCTGGTTTCGATGGCACTCAATCTACTAATCGTGGGTATAGCCGCCGGTTGGATGTTTTCGGCCAAAGGCCCAAGCAAGGGTGAACGCATCAGCGGCCCATCCCGGTCTCTCATTGGCGAACCATTCGTCCGCGCCTTGTCCAAGGAAGATCGCGAAAGCCTGATCAAATCCATACGGTCGAACCAGGACCGCCTTCGTGAAAACCGTAAGGCACTGAAAACGCGGTTTGAGTCTTTTCTCATCGCCGTAACCGCTAATCCGTTTGATGCCGACGCAGTGCGGGAACTTTTAGGCGCACAGCGCAGCGTCGCGGTGAACCGTCAGGAAATCGGGGAAACTCTTTTAATAGAGCGCCTTTCGTCCATGAACTTGGAACAGCGCCAGGAGTACGCCGCGCGATTGTCGCGATCTTTGCGTCACCTCAGGCGCGATTAACAGCCATTTCAACCCGATTCCGCCCAGATGCCTTGGCGGCATAAAGCGCCGAGTCAGCCATCCGCAACAACCGGTTCGCAACACGTTTGGTGCTTTTGGCCGCTATTCGATCTGTCGACGGCGCGCAATTCGCATGACGTTCTGCCAACGGTCGCAATCCGCTAACAGTAACTCCAATACTAACGGTCACATCAATCTTCTGATCGTCACTTAGTCGGATAGGTGTATCGCAAGTTCGGGACCGCAACCGGTTCGCCGCCAGTTCGGCCAGATCAGAATTTGTGCCCGGAAGAACCACCAGAAACTCTTCGCCACCAAAGCGCGCCACCAGATCAACTGACCGCAAATTCTTGCGCATGCGTTTGGCGACCGCCTTCAATACGGCATCACCTGCGGCATGTCCCAGTGAATCATTGATGCCCTTGAAATGGTCAATGTCCACCATCATCAGTGTGAAGGGCTGGCGCGTGGTTTCTGCGGCGGCGATGGTATCTGACAAATATGCTTCGGCGTAACGGCGATTGAAGAGGTTCGTCAGGGTGTCAGTGACGGCCAACTGAAGCCCGCTCTCGGACATCTGCCTTAAAGCGTCACTCGCAGCCTTACGTTCCAATAGGTTCTCCACGCGCATCACCAGTTCCTCACCTAAAGCGTTGCAGTCCACCACATCCGACGCACCGCTATCCAGGGCAAGAATAGCAGCGTCCACATCGTCGCTTTCGTGCGTGACCAGAACCGATGCATGGCGTGTATGGTCACGCGCGCGCAATTCCGGCAACGTACCCAGCATCCGCATTTTGGGCTGACATGCTCCGTCCAGAACAAAGGCATCAATGGCCGGGCTGTCAGAGGACAAAGCCATCGCTTCCGCAGCAGTCAGCAAAGTTAGGTTTTGCCCGAACTTTTCGACCAAAGCGGAATTCCCTGGAATACAATTAGGATCTTCGGCAACTAAGGCAACGCGACCTGCGCGCCGAAAAACAGTGGCCTCTTCGGCAAATCCAAGAGAAGCAGCCGCCGACTTTCGGCGCAGTATTTCACGCGCGCCCCCGGCCTCGCGTAATACATTTCGCATCCGCGCTAATAGTAGACAGTCCGGACAAGGATAACCCAACAATTCCCGCGCACCGGATCGCAGCGCATCCAGCCGTCGCTCCGGCGTGCCATCTGGGTCGATGCAAATCACGGGCACCGTGGCGTTTTGAAATGATACGACCCCCGCTTCCCGCAATAGTTCCATAATGTGGGTTGGCCCGATGGCACCCACTCCAGCAAGAATGACATCCGGTCTTTGCTGCTTAGTCGCGCGGGCTGCCTCATCCACGCTTACAGCCGTCGCAACATGATACTGGCTCGCCGACAGAAGCGACGAAAGTAACATGCGCGTCGTTGGCACGTGATCAATGACCAGAATCCGGCTCGACACGTTTCACCTCAATTTGTTTACAATTATTGCTTCCCGGTTCAGTCTTTGCTCAGAAGCGTTAAGAAATGCTTTCCAAGAGAGGTTCCATGACACCGCTTTCGCAAGATTCCGCTGAAGTCATTGCAATTGAAGCATTATCCTGGCTGGCGGGGACCGATGACCTGTTCACGATCTTCATGGGTTCAACTGGAACTTCCGCCGTAGACGTGCGAACACGCGCTCAGGACCCGGAATTTCTGGCCTCGGTGCTGGATTTTCTACTGATGGATGACGCCTGGATATCGGCGTTTTGCGCAGCCGAGAACTATGATCCGGACTTTCCCATGCGGGCACGTGCCGCGCTGCCCGGCGGAGCCCAGGTTAGCTGGACCTGATTCAAATCGCCAAAAAACTTATGCTGATTTGCGACGCTTTACGGCTGATTTTTGCGGAGCGTTACTGTCGATAAAATCCAACACCAGCGGACGGATATTGTTCCGCCAGCTCTTGCCCGCAAATATCCCATAGTGTCCGGCGCCGGGCTCCAGATGCGCAGCTTTCTTGCTGTCCGGTAATCCGGTCAACAGATCCAAGGCCGCCAGACACTGTCCGGGGGCGCTGATATCATCCCGCTCGCCTTCAACCACCTTTACGGCGACATCACTGATGGAACCGATGTCGATCTCGGTGCCTTCAACGACAAAAGCATTCCGGGCAATTTCACGATCTTTGAAAATGCGTTCAACTGTCGACAAGTAAAATTCCGCAGTCATATCCATGACCGCCAAATACTCGTCATAAAACCGATTGTGTTTGTCGTGGTCACCCGCCTGCCCTTTGGCAACGCGCATGATCTGATCAGAAAACGCAGTTGTATGCGTTTCAGAGTTCATCGACATAAACGACGCCAGTTGCAGTAATCCTGGGTAAACTTTGCGCCCGACACCGGCGTATTTGAACCCAACACGCTGTATGATGAACTGCTCAAGCTGGCCCATTGTCACCCGCCGCCCAAAGTCCGTCACATCCGACGGCGCGGCATCAGGGTCGATAGGTCCGCCGATCAACGTCAACGTTCGCGGTTGTGATTTTGGCTTTTCGGCCGCCAGCAACGCAGTTGCGGCCAACGCCAGCGGTGCTGGCTGACAAACTGCAATGACATTCAAGTCAGACCCCAAATGATCCATGAAGTCCGCCAGATACCGAGTGTAATCTTCGATATCGAACTTGCCGACGCTCACCGGAATATCGCGCGCATTGTGCCAGTCGGTGATCCACACTTCTGCATCTGGCAAAAGGCTTTGAACAGTTGAGCGTAACAAAGTTGCATAGTGTCCCGACATCGGCGCCACCAACAGAATGCGACGCTTCTTTTCCGGCCGCCCCTGAACATTGAACCGAATGAGGTCGCCAAATGGCCGCTCCACCTCGATATCAACTGACACCAGATGATCGCGCCCGTCAGCCGCGACGACAGAATCAATTCCCCAGTCCGGCTTGGCGACCATTCGTGAAAAACTGCGTTCCGTCACTTCACCCCAGGCGGCCATCATTTTGAAAGCAGGATTGGGAACAACGCCCCACATGGGGTAAGATGCCATTGCCTGTGCGGTCGCACCGGCCCACTGATTGGTGGTGCGGATGGTCTCCATGAGGTCGTAAGTCATCATATGCCGCATGAGCATGCCTTTCGCCCGCCGAGCCAAAACGTCGCTTTGACCGAAATGGTTCAGGGACGTAAAGGTACAATTACCGTGCAGCATGATTATGCTGCAACTGCAAACTAGGCGCGAAAAACCGTTATGACAACTAAAGATACCGATTTACCTGTCGATCTTGAGCGTCTGAATGATAATTTGGCGCGAATTGAAGAGTTATCCCAGCGGATGACCGAAGCTATGTCGCGCAAAAATCCGACCAATCCCGGCCTCGAAGGGCCAGGCCAGGACCTTTATGCAAAGGCAGCGGGCGCGTATTTCTCGGAAATGGCGGCAAACCCTGCGAAACTGATGGAACAACAGGTCGGCTATTGGGGCAAAGCCCTACAACACTATGCAGAAGTGCAACAGAATCTGAGCAAGGGTTCACTGGAATCAGTTGAAGACACTCAAACCAAGGATCGCCGTTTTGCCGATCCCATGTGGGAAACCAACCCATTTTTTAACTTCATTAGACAGCAATATCAGATGTCCGCTGAAGCCGTGACCGAGACGGTTGAAGCTCTTGATGATCTCGAAGACCAGGACAAAAAGCGACTTCGCTACTTCAGCCGCCAGATCATCGACATGATGAGTCCGACCAACTTCCTGGGCACAAATCCAACGGCTCTGAACAAAGCGCTTGAAACCAACGGCCAAAGCCTTGTCGACGGGCTTGAGAACCTCGTGCGCGATCTGGAAACCAACGACGGCGAAATGGCAGTAACTCTGGCGGACAAAAGCGCGTTCACGGTTGGCGAAAACATCGCATCGACTGATGGATCTGTTGTCTTCCGCAATGAAATCTTCGAGCTGATCCAATATGCGCCGCTGACCGAAACGGTTCACAAGATACCGCTGATCATCTTTCCGCCCTGGATCAACAAGTTCTATGTGCTCGATCTGAAACCTAAAAACAGTTTCATTCGATGGGCAGTAGAACAGGGCTATACTGTCTATGTGGTCAGTTGGAAGAACCCCGACGCAAGCTATCGGAATTTCCGATTGGATGACTACGTCGACAAAGGCTACCTGACTGCAATTGAACAGGTCAAAGCGATCACCGGTGAAAAACAGGTCAATGCTATCGGCTATTGCATCGCCGGCACCACCTTGTCGCTGACGCTGGGCGTACTGCAGAAACGCGGCGACAAATCGGTAAAGTCAGCCACGTTCTTCACCACGCTCACTGATTTTTCCGATCAGGGCGAAGTCGGCGTTTTCCTTTCCAACGATTTCGTCGACTCGATCGAAGCCGAAGGCATTCTCGACAAAAAGATCATGTCGCGCACCTTTAGCTTCCTGCGGTCCAACGATCTGATCTATGGCCCGGCCATCCGCAGCTACATGCTGGGCGAAGCGCCCCCCGCGTTTGATCTGCTGTACTGGAATGGCGACGGCACAAACCTGCCCGGGACCATGGCCATGCAATATCTGCGCGGCCTTTGTCAGGAGAACAGATTTGCAACCGAAGGGTTCGAAATTCTTGGCGAAACTGTTCGCCTCAGCGACGTAAAGATCCCACTTTGTGCCATCGCCTGCGAGACGGATCACATTGCCGCGTGGGATACCAGCTATCGTGGAATTCAACAGATGGGCAGCAAGTCAAAGACTTTCTTGCTGTCTGAAAGCGGCCATATCGCCGGGATCATTAATCCCCCATCCAAAAAGAAATACGGCCATTACACCAATGACGACTGGGCACTTGCCCCCGAAGATTGGCGTGAAAGTGCGGATTTCCACGAAGGGTCATGGTGGCCTAAATGGGACGAATGGCTGTCATCGCGGTCTGGAAAACAGGTTCCGGCGCGGACTCCTGGGGCCAAAAAGGCTTACCCTGTGTTGTGTGCAGCACCTGGAAAATATGTGTCCGAGACACCGAAATCATCCTAACTATCTGATTTTAAAATATAATAAAAATTGCTGCAATGCAGCAAAAACAATTGATTTGCTGCATTGCAGCATCTATATCCTTTGCAGACGCAGAAAAGCGGCCGCCACGACCGCGCATATTTAGGATAGAGACCAATGGCTAAAGCTTCGAACGACTACACAAAGATGATGAAAGACATGATGGGTGCATTTCCGGTCGACATGACTGCAATGCAGGACACCTTCAAAAACCAGGCAGCTCTCGCCGACAAAATGTCGAAAGTTGTCTTGGAAGCCGCAGAGAAATCCACAGTGATCTCCGCTGGCTGGGCAACAACCACAATCGGCAAAATCGGTTCGGTTACAACTGCCAAAGAAGACCCTGCAGATTACACCAAAGCAATCACTGACTTTGCTTCCGCTCAGGCTGAAACAAGCGCCGAATCCATGGCTGCTTTCGCCGAAGTTGCCAAAAAAGTTCAGATGGAAACTGTTGAACTGATGATGGCCGCTGGCAAAGACATCAGCGACGACACATCGGCTGCTGTTAAGAAAGCAACCAACGACCTGACAGCTGCTGCTAAGAAAGCCGCTGCTGCCAAGTAAGTCATACCGATTGCCAACTCCTCCCTGTTGGTAACATTAACTAGCGGGCCCTTTGCGGCCCGCTTTTTTTATGCAGCGTTCGACGTTGACAAATACGCTGCCACGATGCCTTCAAGCGTGCTGTAGGAAACTGGCTTTTCCACAAATTCAAAGTCGTCCAGCGCCGATGTCAGCTCCCATCGGCTATAGCCCGACATAAAGACAACTTTCCCGCCCAGGGCTGCGATGCGAGAACCAGTTGCGACGCTGGATATTCCACCGCCAAGCCCAACATCCAAAAGCGCGAGCTCGATGTGGATTTGCCCAAGAATTGCTTCTACACCTTCGATATCATACGCGACGTATGCATCGACGCATCCAAGATCGATAAATGCTTCCGCCAATTCGTCCGCGATTGACTTGTTATCATCCAGACACAGCACCCTAGGTCCGGAAAGAACTTGGGTCTGCCCTAACCGGGCGCCAGGGAAAGCCATTGTTAACGTCCGTTGCGAAAAGACGGCGTCAGCATAGCGCGACGCAGCACAATTTATTAGTGCTATCTGGAAGTTAATACAATTTTAAGTTACATCAAAGGATAAGCCGACGTCAGCGTGCCAGCTGGCGATCTGAAAGATTCCTATTTCCAGGCCCGACGCACCCTGCCCTAAGTTCCTTCAACTACAATCGCAACGCTTTCTGCGTTCCGCTTTCGAATATCCGCAACTTCTTGATATCGTGAGTCATTATAGGCAATCTTCGCTTGCTCATACGATGGAAACTCAATCACAACGTGCCGGTCAAAAGTGTCGCCTTCTGGGACTTCGCACTGTCCACCACGGACCAGAAACCGGCCTCCCAGCCCCTCAATAATCGGTGTGTCTTTTTCAACATATTCCTTGTACGCCTCAGCGTTATTCACCGTTACGTGCAAGATCCAATAGCCCTTTGCCATCCAAGCGATTCCCTTAAAAACTGTGTTTCTGTTCGTTCCGGCAAACGCTACCTCTGCACCTCGATGCCAACAAGGCCAGAACACGAAACACCTTTGCTTGTCGTATCGCTGTTTTCCGGCATGGCCTTGCCCCACAAGGTCTTGCCTGTTCTAGTCCTGACGTATGAGCAACTATGACCTAATCCTGCGAAATGGCCGGGTGCTGACGGCGACAACCAATGACTCCCAGGACATCGCAATCCGCAACGGCAAAATCGCTGATATTGGCCAGATCGATGCCCATGCCGATACCGAGATTGACGCGACCAACAAGGTCATCACCCCCGGCGGCGTCGACGCGCACGCCCACATCGAGCAAATGTCCGGAATGGGCCTGATGAACGCGGACACTTTTGAAACCGCCACACGGTCAGCGGCACTGGGCGGCACAACATCGGTGATCAGCTTTGCGCCCCAAACCATGGGCATAACACTTCGGGCCGCTGTTGCCGACTACGCGGCGCGCGCGCGCCGTGGGGCCAGCATCGATCACGCTTTTCATATCATCCTGAACGATCTCGCCGAACCAAATGTCATAAAAGACCTTGGAAACCTCATTGCCGCTGGCCACCGCTCGATCAAGATTTTCACAACCTACAACATCAAACTCTCTGACCGTGACATCTGCGATGTGCTGGCCGTAGCCCGCGAAGCCGAGGCTCTTGTTTGTGTGCACGCTGAAAACGACGGGCTTATTGGCTGGACGAAATCTGCACTTCTGGCCAATGGTAAAACACAGCCAAAGCATCACGCCATTTCCCACCCTCGCTTGGCCGAGATTGAAGCCGTCGACCGCCTGATCCGATTTGCGGAGTATTTCGCAACACCTGTCATGTTATTCCACATTTCGACCCACGAAGCCGTCGCAAGCATCCGCGCCGCTCGGGCACGGGGCGTTCCGGTTTGGGCGGAAACCTGTCCCCATTATCTTTTCATGACCGATGCTGCTCTGGAAAAGCCAGGACTGGACGGAGCGAAATGGATGTGCTCGCCGCCACAACGCACCCAAGATGACCAGATTGCACTGTTTGACGGCCTTGCGGACGGCACTCTTGATCTGGTGTCCTCTGACCACGCGCCCTATCGCTTTGACGACACAGGAAAACTGTCCAACGGTCCAAAAAGCACCTTCGCCGAAATAGCCAACGGATTGCCCGGACTTGAGGTGCGCATGCCACTTATGTTTGACGCCATGCAACGCGGGAAAATCACCTCGCAGCAGTTCGTAACCCTTTGCTGCACAGCGCCCGCCCAGATCCACGGCCTGGCCAACAAAGGCGACATCGCCATTGGATACGACGCCGATCTGGTCATTTGGGAACCAGACGCACAATCGACTTATGGTGACAACGACCTCGGCGACAACGTCGGCTATAACCCCTGGCATGGCCGCCAGCGCATCGGCCAGGTGGACTCTGTCTACCTGCGCGGCACACCCGTTGTATCCGACGGCGCATTTGTTGGCTCGCCCGGTAGCGGCCAGTGGCTAAGCCGTGATCGAATGGGAGTCACAACAGATGCCGCCCCAGCCGACGAATACACCGCCGCAATCTCATAACGCTCGCCCAGCATTCAAACTCCTCGAAATTTGTCGCAAGGAAGGTGTTGCCATGGCCGCCCACCAAACTAACGTGATCGCAACCCACCAACCGGAGCCGACATATGCTTGACGAAACCGCCAAGGGCGTCTTCACCATCGCCGCAACGCCCTTTCAACCTGATGGATCGTTGGACGTCGCAAGCCTCGACAGCATGACCGATTTCTATCTGGAGCGCGGGGCCACCGGTCTGACGATCCTTGGCATCATGGGTGAAGCCGGCAAGTTGTCTGCCGAGGAAAGTGCCACAGTCATCAAGCAGGTCTGCGCCCGCGCCACGGTGCCTGTCATTGTCGGCGTCTCGGCACCCGGCTTCGCGGCAATTGAATCCTTGACCAACGTCGCAATGGATAAAGGCGCTGCTGGCGTAATGATCGCGCCACCCGGCAACCTGCGCACTGATGCTCAGATCGCAGGTTACTACCGCACGCTTGGCCAAAAACTTGGATCGACACCTTGGGTTATTCAGGACTTTCCCCAGGTCACCAATGTTCAGATCGACACCCGCGTCATCCTTCAAATCGTCGAAGAGAACCCGTCATGCGTGATGCTAAAACACGAGGACTGGCCGGGCTTGGAAAAGATTGCCGCTTTGCGTGCCGCTTCGGATAATGGTGCACGCCGGATATCAATCCTGTGCGGAAATGGTGGTCAGTTTTTATTGGAAGAGATGTTGCGCGGTGCGGACGGCGCAATGACCGGCTTTGCCTACCCCGAAATGATGCGCGATGTTACGACCTTGATGAAAAGCGGTAACGAAATTGCGGCCCGAAATATCTTTGACGCTTACTTGCCGCTCATTCGGTACGAAAGCCAACCGGGTCTGGGCCTTGCCATTCGCAAGTATATCCTCGCCAAGCGCGGGGCTATTGCTCATGCCGCAGTCCGGGCTCCGGGGCCAAAACTCAGCACCGCCAGCATTGCTGAAATCGAAACATTGATCGCGCGCCAGACCGAACGCCTGAACCGTGCTTGAAAGATAACAGGCGCTTCCGACGCAATGCGGTCGGGCAACCGGGTCTCACCCAAGCAATTTTCACACCCAACGCGGCAACCGACGCTTTTCTTAAATCCAAACACAACATATAGTGCCGCCAATCGGCAAAGATATTGAATCGCCGCAAGATCAGAGGCAGCAGTGGCCCACATAATCGTCGTAGGAAACGAAAAAGGCGGCGCGGGGAAATCCACCGTGTCGATGCACATCGCGACCGCATTGGTCCGCATGGGGCACCTAGTCGGAGTGTTGGACCTTGACCTGAGACAGCGCAGTTTTGGGCGATATGTCGAAAACCGGCGCATATTCGTCGAAGCCGAAAATCTGAACTTGCCCAGCCCGATCTACCGCGAACTTCCCAACATTCGCCCCGACAGCCTGGAACCCGGCGAAAACGTCTACGATCAACGCCTGTCGGCGGCAGTAACTGGCCTGGAGCGCGAAGTAGAATTCATCCTGATTGATTGTCCGGGGTCCCATACCCGCCTCAGTCAGGTTGCCCATTCGCTGGCCGACACGCTGGTTACGCCGCTGAACGACAGCTTCGTCGATTTCGACCTCCTCGCCAAAATTGACACGCGCGCCAACAAAATCCTTGGGCCTTCGGTGTATTCTGAAATGGTCTGGAACGCCCGCCAGTTACGTGCCCAGGCTGGCCTCGACCCCATCGATTGGGTTGTCGTCCGCAACCGCGTGGGCGCGCAACAGATGCACAATAAAAAGAAAATGGCTCAGGCTGTGGATGCGCTTGCCAAACGCATTGGGTTCCGCGTCGCACCTGGATTTTCCGAACGCGTTATTTTCCGCGAACTTTTCCCGCGCGGCTTAACCCTTCTCGATCTGAAAGACATTGGCATTCAAAACCTGAACCTATCCAACGTCGCTGCCCGTCAGGAATTGCGCGAGCTGGTGAAAGAGCTCCACCTGCCCGGTGTCACTGTCGACTTCTGATCCTGTTCACCGCCGAAGTGATCCTGTCGGAAACCACGCGCCCCTGACGCTTTTTGGGCTTTTCGGCGAATAATAGATCGTCCTGGCTGGCAAGGGGCTGAAAGAATAGCCCGGCCCGAAGCCCACTTAGATCGCCGACCTCGTGATCGACCGCACGGGAAACTGGTTGAGATACCTCTTTCGAACGCAATCCCGGCAAAAATCCCCACACTATCAGGGCACCACCCAGACCTATCGACATAAGCCCCAGCATTGTCAGAAACGCGATCTGACGGTCAAAATCCGGGGCCGCATATATCACATCCCGCGAAATCACATAGGGCGCGATCAACGCAACCGGCACCTCGCCAGCAATCTCAGTGACCGCTTCGTCAAATCTGGCACCGAGAATGGGCGTTTCCCAGATCATGCGATCAAATCGCGCTCCACGCACAGCGATAAGTTTCCGATCAAATCCCGAACCCAGATATGTCAATCCGTATCCATCCAGCCAATTCGGCAATGCTGGTCTTTCGGCCAGATCAAATATCAGCATGGCGACCGGTGCAACATCCTGATCCGCCGCTCCACGAGCGACAGGACGATGCGGCGTACTTACGTCGGCTTTGGCCGCAATGTTGTGTTGATACTCTAGTGCCCGAGCACGGCTACCTGCCCCCACGGCGTAAACGGGCAACATTGCAACTGATCGGCCCAGCTTGCTTTGTTCGGCATCCAGAACAACAATCTGATCGGGATCGGCCTCAACCAAAACATGCACTTCGTCCAGCAGATTGGTGTCATCAGAACCGTCGAAATTCTGAATCATGACCGGATCAGGAACATCCATCTTGGAGGCCAATAAATTGTCAGCCACTGCCTGATCGCGATGATACCCCAACACACTGGCCCCAACTATCAGCAACGCGCCCGTGGCAAGCCACAAACGCGGTGATCTAATCTTGTTGGACAATCCCAAATTCACCTGCCGACCCTTGCCTTCCCGCCTGTGCACCTCTTTTCTCGACGAAATCGGTGGCATGATCATGGCGCAATCAGGGTCTATTGTCCGCACACAAGAGACAGTGTGTTCACACCCAAGGGGCCAAAACGATCATTTCCTGTGCTATGTGTCGGCTCACGCGCAAATCAGGGCAAAGTCGTGTCAAACAACCACGCCGAAGCTATCGCTTTCGCTTTATTGTCGACGTTAGACAGGCAAACCCTTTGATCTCTCTTACGCCCCACCCATCCACCATCGACCCGCACCACATGCCCATGCAAGTAGTCCAACGCTTTTGAGGCGAAAAAACACCGCTGGACCCGCAAAGTTGATTGGCTTGCCCCACCGGCCCGCAGGACTCCTTAAAAGGATTACGCAGGCTCCTCACCGCCGCACATCACACTCGCCCTGACCCGGGCCTGCTCAAATAGCCCACCACTGAGTCAGGCGCAAAATCCGGCAACCGCACCTGCATTATTTAGATACGCAATGGTATTGCGTCCCGCTATTCTCCAAAAGCAATACCTTCGCGTCTGGGGTCGGCGCCACCGCTCAGAGTTTCCGACACCTGAATGGCGTGCAATCCCGAGTTCAGGCCGCGCAAATTGACCTTGAACCCCATGTTCGTCAGCGCATCTTCAAAAGCAGCTGCATCTGTTCCGTCCTCCAGGTCGTATGTCCCAAAACGGTTAACCAAATGCGGCATTGAGACGGCCTGTTGAACATCCATTCCCCAGTCCAAATGGGCAATGATCGCTTGCGCCACGTACCCGATAATCCGGCTCCCTCCCGGCGAGCCGATCACCAGACTGGGGGCGCCGTCCTGCAATACAATCGTCGGAGACATGGAAGAACGAGGGCGCTTCCCCGGCTCAATACGGTTCGCAATCGGAAGTCCGTCGCGTTGAGTGCGGAATGAAAAGTCCGTTAGCTCGTTGTTCAGAAGAAATCCGCGAACCATGAGGCGCGATCCAAAGCCGTTTTCGATGGTTGTCGTCATCGATAACGCGTTCCCATACTGATCAACGATCGAGATATGGGACGTTGATGGTAGCTCGAGGGACTCGTCATCGGCCCAAAGAACTGCGTGGTCCCATTCTGGAGACCCTGCCGAGACCTCGGACAACGCCATTTCGCCGCCAAGTAGGGCAGCGCGTTCATCAAGATACGCATCCGCAGTCAGCCCTTCCGCAGGCATTGGAACAAAATCACTGTCGGCCATAAAACGCCCGCGATCAGCAAACGCCAAACGCGATGCATCGCCAATAAGGCGCCACGCATCTGAACTTGTAGGGCCCATGGCCGCTAGATCGTAACGATCCAGCATCCCCAGAATCTGCCCTAGAGTAAGCGCACCCGACGAAGGCGGGCCCATGCCGCAAACCTCGCTTGCGCGGTATGTCACACAAACTGGCTCGCGTTCGACTACACTATAAATAGCAAGGTCAGTTGCGCTGAGAACACCGGGGTTACCAGCTGCTGTTCGTACGGTTGCCACGATATCGTCAGCAATCGGTCCTGTATAAAAGGCATCGCTTCCGTGCGCGGCGATCAGCCTGAGAGTATTTGCATACTCATCATTCACCAACATGTCGCCAGCCTGCAACGCCTCCCCTCCGGGGAAGAAATAGTCAGCGGTCTTCGTGAACGTCTGTAGGCGTTCGGCCCCACCGGCAACTGAGCTGGCCATGCGTTCGGATACAGTAAAACCGTCCTCGGCCAGGGAAATAGCCGCCTCAAATAGCCCGGCCCAATCGGACCGGCCCCAACGGGTATGTGCTTCTTCCATCAACATTGGCGTGCCCGGAGTCCCGACCGAGCGGCCACCGACCACAGCATCCCAGAATCCCATGGGTTCGCCGTCGGGGGTTTGGAACAATGTCGGAGTGACGTCCAATGGCGCGGTTTCGCGGCCATCCAGCGTCGTGACCTCGCCAGAATTCGCGTCGTACCAAACTAGAAATGCGCCGCCGCCCAGGCCCGATGACTGCGGCTCAACCAATCCCAAAACAGCTTGAACCGCAATCATGGCATCTGCAGCGGTGCCACCATCGCGCAAAACCGCGGCTCCGGCTTCAACTGCCAGTGGATTCGCTGCCGCGACCATCCAGTTGTCAGCAACCGTTGGCGTCCCGGCCTCTTTGGCGGCAAGAGCAGCCTGCGCCGCCTCAGAAAGTGAATCGAATTTGGATAAGCCGCTGGCAACTTCTGGAGAAACGGCATCTGCGGCTTGTTGTGCGAACGACGGTGTAAGCAAACAAGTCGCAAGTGCCGCTGATGAAAGAAGAGTGCGTATCATTTTTGGAATCCTCAATACATGCAATGCTCCAATGCTGACGTCACGGCCGCAAAATGCAACACTTATGCAATGCAATATGGAAATTGCTCGCGGCGATTGCGGTTGGATTGAGGTGCACAACCAAGACAATTTCGCGCTGTGCAATTGACCGTGATCACTCGACCAGAAATCGCCTTATGTGATCAATCAGGTGTGAAAACGCTGGTTCCGCTTCCAGCAAAATATGGTTTTTACTATTGAGAGAAACAAGGCGCGCGCCCGGATGTCCTGACGCAATGAACCTGCCAACTTGCGCGGATATTTCAGTGTCGTTACGGGCCAGAAGAACCAACGTTGGTGCTGCAACTGGTAGAACCAGTCTGATTGTTCCTGCGTAGCAACCGGAATGAAACTGGATGTGAACGATCGCCAAATCTCTGGGCTTTTTTTGCTCCAGCCGGTTTGGAAGAGCATGCTCTTCGCGACGGGTTGCACAATCGCCTGTTCATCCTTGGCGAACCGCCAACGCTGAGAGAATCCACCATAAATGACCAGTTTCTGAACTGCTGCAGGATGGCGAACGGCACAATCGATGGCAATGCAAGCACCCCGAGAAACACCGAAAAGATAGATGGACCGTTCCAACCCCAAATGAGCCACAAGGCATTCAAGATCGCGAACCAGTCTTCATACGTTGCATTATCCACGTGCCAGTCTGACGAACCAATGCCTCGTTCATCATACCGGATGAAAACTACATTCTTGTCATTGCCCAACCCGAAATCGGTTTTTGGTTCAGAAAAGCCGCGGATGAAAAGATTATGCGCATTGGCGTTTCGACCGACGGTCATCATCCCGCTTCATCGCCGATTAAACGCCCTCGCCAAATTGAATATCTGAATTACTTCCGAAACCTGATCGAAGCCCTTAAAAAGTTTGTCGATCTCTCGGCCCCCGCCGCCCCTAGCGGATTGAAACTTCAAAAACAGGCGAAGCGCCGGACGATAAAGACTGTCTTCGCCCACCAGTCGGTCAAAAATATCTCGTTCTAAAGCAGACTCTAACAGCTCTGAGAACTACCACTGATCACGCCGCGCCCCGTCGCATCCGCCGAAAAAATTTGCTGCGCGCGTCGTTTCTGTGCGAGTATCCACGGCGGAGGATCTGAATGTTCCGTCGGCAATTTACTTTCGCAGCCGGTGCCTCGCTTTTGGCAGCGCCTAGCCTTGCACTTACAGACAAGGTGCTCAAGTTCGGACTGACTCCGGTATTCCTGACCAATGACCGCGAATTATTGCAGCGTCTGGAACAGTATTTGGCGACCGCGCTCGGCGGGAAAATCGAGTTGGTCTTCAGGAAAACTTACCAGGAAATTACGTCATTGTTGATCGCCGGCGAATTGCAGGCCGCGTGGATTTGTGGCTATCCGTATTTGCGCAACGAAGACCGGCTCACCATTTTGTCGGTGCCGGTTTGGCAACGCCAACCGCTGTACCAGGCTTATATGATCGCCCGTGCCGATCGGACCATCGACGATCTTGAGGCGCTTGAAGGCGATGTGCACGCATACTCGGATCCGGATTCGAATTCCGGTTACCTGGTGACGCAATCCGAATTGATAAAGCGTGGGCACAAGCCCGCGTCTTTCTTTGAAAAGACTTTCTATACATTTGGGCACCGCAATGTTGTGCGCTCTGTCGCGGCTGGACTAAGCCATTCGGGAAGCGTGGATGGCTATGTCTGGCAGGCGATGAATGTCGCCGAGCCGGAGCTAACGATGCGCACGCAAATTGTTTGGAAAAGCGAATGGATGGGTTTTCCACCCATTGCCTGCCTGACATCCAAAAAAGAATCCGAAGCCGTTCTGGCCGTTAAGAGTGCGCTTTTGTCGATGAATGAGACGGATGATGGAAGGACCATCCTGGGTCTTTTGCAACTTGACCGGTTTATGGTGCCTTCACCCAATTTGTTCGAGCCGATCCGGAGCCGGATGGCATTGCTAGATGCAGAAAACTAGGCGATGCGTTGGACGTTCCACTATCTGCCAATAAAGATCCGCGCGCCCTTGGCGGCTGCTCTTTTACTGATCCTGGTGGGCGCGATTGCTTCACAACACGTCCTGTCACGCCTGTCCAAAACGCAAGACCAGAACTTGCAGTCTGTCGCAACGGTATTCCTGACAGGGCTTTCGGCCACGCTTGAACCCTCGGTATTGAACGAAGACATTTGGACAACGTTTGCCATCCTTGAGCAATTCAAGGGCGATGGTGCAGCCATTCCGGTCAACAACTTGGTTGTTGTTGATGCTTCGGGAATTGTGTTGGCCGCCGGTGATCCAGAGAAATACTCAAATGGTTCAGCGCTGCCCGACACGATTCAATCCGCCGGGGACGTCAACAAAGTCTCTTTGGTATTAACCGGAGAAAGTCTTTGGGTCCGTCGCGACATTAACTATCAGGGCCAGCCCATCGGGTCTGTTTATGCCGAATTTGATGTCACAAGATACCTGTCTGAAAGGTCGTCGGCGATATGGTCGTTATTCATCGGCAACGCACTTGCAACGTTACTGCTTTCTATTGCCGGGTTTTTTCTAATCCGGCGAATGCTTCGTTACGTTTCTACGATCTCAGACTACATGAAGGGCGACAACGGGCATCCTGAACCGATACCGGAAGCTCTTTTCCCTTCGGATAGAAACGAATTCCGAGAGCTTTTTGCACGATATAATCAGTTGGTAAGTGCCGAAGAACAACGGCGCCAGGCCATGACGCGCTTGTCCGAGCAGGCACGTCTGGTCAGCCTTGGTCGACTGTCATCAACGCTTGCACACGAAATCAACAACCCCCTCGGCGGTCTGTTGAATGCGGTAGACACGGCGAAACGCTATCAAGACAGCCCCGAGGCGCTTGGCAAATCGCTTGAGCTTATTGAACGGGGGCTAAGAACAATCGCTGACGTCGCGCGCGGAACTCTTGACTTTTATCGCACTGATCGGCGCGCAGTTGCGCTCTCAACAAGTGATTTCGAAGACATCGCCCTGCTGCTCGAACCCGAACTAAGAAAAAAGTCTCAAAAACTGGTCAGACATATTGGCGCCACTGACCCGGTACTGGCAGATTTTTCAAACGGCCTCGTCCGGCAAATTGTGCTAAACCTGCTGCTGAATGCGTCGGCTGCCACACCTGAAAATGGAACGTTGCATCTAAACGTCACCGAAGATCCCTCCGGTTGCTTGATCATCCGCATTGCCGACGAAGGGCCAGGGTTGCCAGCGGATTCCAGAGACATTCTGCTGTCTGAAACCCCCCTCAATCCGGGAGCCGGGCTTGGTCTGCGGCTGGTGCGTGATCTTGTTGGTGAATTGCAGGGCGAGATCGACATTCTGACGCATGAAAATGGCGGCACCGAGATTGTCATTCGATTGCAGCCAGACTCTGAGCATGGATACGCCGCATGAAATTCGAAGGTCGCCATATTGCCCTGGTTGAGGACGATGAAATCATGGGCGGCTCTTTGGTTCACCGGTTGGAGCTGGAAGGCGCGCGAATTAGTTGGCTGAAAACCCATGCTGTCGCGCTGGGAGCAATCAGAACGCCCTACAGATCCTTTGACGCCGTTGTGTCCGACATAAAACTACCAGATGGGGATGGAGGGGATCTGTATCAGACACTTTGCGACCACGGGAACCCGCCGCCGTTCCTGTTCATTACGGGGCATGGCGAAGTTGAACAGGCTGTGAAATTAATGCGCAGTGGTGCGTCAGATTACTTTGTGAAACCGTTCGAGATGGACGTGTTTCTGGACCGACTAGCACAAATTTTACCATCGAGACTTGATAACAAAACAACTGCAAACGTTGGAGTTTCCGATGTTGCCAGACATGTTGAAACAGAAGTTGCTCGCGCTGCAGCTTTGGATCTGCCCGTGTTGATAAAGGGTGAACTGGGAACCGGAAAAGGGCTTCTTGCCGAGGCCATTCACTATCAGTCGGCTCGAAAATCTGCCGAATACCAAAAACTTGATTTTGCCCGTATCCCGGAAGAGAAACATGCGACAGTTCTGACTGAGATGCTCGAAAAGGACACGAGCGGTACGCTTTTGCTGTCCGTTGTGTCAAGTGCCAGTGCAAACGCGCAGGCTCATCTTCTCAACACGCTGGATGCCGGCAAATTGCCGATGAGGATCATCGCATCCGCGCGCGAAGTCTCAAGTAATACCGATCAAGGGGCCGATCTGCGAATGGACCTGTCACTAAGGCTGAGCGCTTTCGAGATCCGCATACCACCGCTTCGCGAACGCCCTGAAGACGCTGTATGGTTGCTACACAGGTTTTTTGATCACGCAAACGCACTCGAAGGAATGCGTCTGGATGGCATCAGCGCGCAATGCTTCGACGCGGTGCAAACCCATCCTTTGCCCGGAAATGGAGCCGAGTTGAAGGCCCGGGTTAAGCGTGCCGTCGCCTTATCACAGAGCAGAATTCTCATGAGTTCTGATTTGTTTCCGGAACTGGCGGAAAAACATCTTTCGGACGTTCGGCAAGAAACTGTCATAAGGCCGCTGGCCAGCACACGCGCAGAAGCTGAGAAAACCGAAATTCAGCGCGCTCTGGCGGCTGCGGACGGGCACGTCAGCGAGGCTGCGAAGATGCTGAATATCTCCCGCACGACTCTTTGGGAGAAAATGCAACGATACAAGCTGTGATCAATGTTTGGATTTCCGAACATCACGCTGCGCCGTCGTTCGTAAATCCGAACATCCAGTTTTAATTATTCATTAACAATGAGTTGTTTCTGCTTTGCAGCCAAGTTTCGGCGGCGTTGACGCCCCCGATCCGGGCTAACCTATGGCCAAGTCAATAGGAGGAGACTTCTCATGAAATGCAACAAACTTGTCGACGTTGGCCGTCGCCAGTTCTTAAGCGGCGGTGCGGCTGCAACAGCGGGTGCGGCTGCGTTGGCCGTCTCCGGGACCGAAGCAAAAGCGGCATCCGCAGGTGCGCGTCTCGATTACCCATCTAATCGACTTGCAAACGTTGCCGACCTTGCCGTCAACGAACCCATGGACATCGCCTATCCAGATGATGACAGCCCCGGCATTTTGATCAAGCTCGGTTCGGCTGTCGAGGGCGGAGCTGGCCCGGACAGAGACATTGTCGCCTATTCGGTTCTGTGCCCACATAAAGGGTGGTGGCTCCAGTATAATCCCGGCGACAAGACGCTCAATTGCCCGGGTCACTTCTCGCGCTTTGATTGCGAAGCAGGCGGCCAGCAGACCTGGGGACATGCAACGCAAAACCTACCACAATTTCTACTTCCGCATAGACGCCAGCGGCGACATCCACGCCGAGGGCGTGGACGAGCTTATTTACGGCCGTCTCAGCAACGTGCTCTGAGGGAGGGACACATGGCTTACAAACGTCAAATCGACCGTCTGCCGATCATTCCAGCAGACGCCAAAGAACAAAACGTAACATGCCACTATTGCATCGTTGGGTGCGGCTACAAAGCCTACACCTGGCCGATCAACAAGCAGGGAACAAACACGGACAATATTTTCGGTGTTGACCTTGGTGAGCAACAGTCGATGGATACTGATGCGTGGTATGCGCCATCAATGTACAATATCGTTCAGCAAGACGGCGAAGATGTCCATTTGGTCATCAAACCGGATTCCGATTGTGTGGTGAACTCTGGCCTGGGCTCTGTCCGCGGTGCTCGGATGGCCGAAAACCGTCGCTCAGACGTAACTGGAACGCAGCAACAACGGCTGACCGATCCGATGGTCTGGCGTTACGGAACTTACCAGCCAACGAGCTGGGACGATGCACTGGATCTGGTTGCCCGTGTCACCGCACGGTTCATCGAAAAGGATAACGAAGACAACCTTTATGTCTCGATGTTTGACCATGGCGGTTCGGCGGGCGGTTACGAAAACACCTGGGGAACCGGCAAGCTCTATTTTGGCTCAATGAAGGTCAAAAACTGCCGCATCCACAATCGTCCGGCCTATAACTCAGAGGTACACTCGACCCGCGATATGGGCGTCGGCGAACTCAACTACGCCTACGAAGACTACGGTCTGACCGATACTATCATGCTGGTCGGCGCCAACCCGTTGGAAACTCAAACTAATCTGTTCCTGAACCATATGGTTCCCGGCATGCAGAACGGCGCGAAAGTGGTTATCATCGATCCGCGCCGCACAGTCACTGCCAACGCCTGCGAGATGCAAGCCGGTGCAGACAACGTGCTGCACCTGTCAATCAATTCCGGCACCGATCTGGCACTGTTCAATGCACTGTTTACCCATATTGCCGATCAGGGTTGGGTCGATAGCGATTTCATCGCGGCGTCCACGTTCCAGAACGGTGAGGCTGTGCCTGAAAGCGGCACGCACCCTTGCGCACTTGGCTCGTTTGATATGGCACGTGAAGCGCTTCGCTTGTCCCCCGCCGAGGCTGCCGACATCTGCGGCGTTCCAGCAGCGGACATCGTAAAAGCGGCAGAGTGGATCGCCAAACCAAATGACGATGGTAGCCGCCGGAAATGCGTAACGGCCTATGAGAAAGGTATCATCTGGGGCAACGACAATTATCGCACTGTCGGCGCGCTGGTGAACCTTGGTCTTGCGACGGGCAATATCGGCCGCGAAGGCGGCGGCGTCTGCCGTCTGGGCGGCCACCAAGAAGGGTACTTCCGTCCGCCAGAAGGCGATTTCGTCGGACGCCCCGCAGCATATCTGGATGACCTCATCATCAATGGCGGCGGCAAGGTCCACCATGTCTGGGCCTGCGATCACTATAAGACAACGCTCAATGCGACGACCTTCAAAGCCGCATATAACAAGCGGACGAATATGGTGAAAGAAGCCATGGACGCCGCTGCCGGCAAGTCACGCGAAGAGGTGGTTGACGCAATTGTCGCCGCCATTGACGCCGGAGGCTTGTTCTCGGTAAATGTGGACATCATCCACAGTCAGATCGGACAGGCAGCGCATGTGGTGCTTCCAGCGGTTGAATCCGGCGAAATGAATCTGACTTCCATGAACGGAGAGCGGCGTTTGCGGCTGACCGAAAAATACATGGACGGTCCGGGTTCGGCGATGCCAGACTGTTTGATTGCCGCGCGAATGGCCAATCATCTGGAACGCGTTCTGGGCGAAATGGGCAGCTCAGATTATGCGGCTCAGTTCCAGGGTTATGACTGGGAAACCGAAGAAGATGCATTCATGGATGGGTATAATCAGGGCAACCCGGATGTAACCTATGATCGCCTTCGGGCCATGGGCACAAACGGGGTCCAAGAACCGGTGACCGGCTATGATAACGGTCAACTCGTCGGCACGGCGCGCTTGTATACAGACGGCGTATTCAATCGCCATGGGCGCGATGATGGAAAAGCCCTGTTTGCCGCCAGCACCTGGCGCGGTCTTCAAGCGCCAGGCAAACAAGCGCAGAAGGATAAGTTTGCTTTCCTCATCAACAATGGTCGGTCAAATATTCACTGGCAGAACTGGTTTCTGGATCAGGACAACGAGTTCGTGGCGGACAGATACCCCTATCCGTTCATCGAAATGCACCCCGATGACATGGCATCCGTCGGAGCCGGGGCGGGCGATCTCGTTGAAATATTCAACGATAACGGCGCGACCCAGGCGATGGCATATCCGACCCCTTCCGCAAAACGAGGAGAGACCTTCATGCTCTTTGCTTCGCCCAAGGGTGCGCAGGGTAACGTCATCAACAGCGGCACGAACGAATTAATCCTGCCGAACTACAAACAAACATGGGCCAATATTCGCAAATTGGCTGATGCACCCGCAGCCGTGAGCCACCTGTCATTCAAATCGAAAGAGTTCGATTTGGGCTGACCACCATTCACGGTTTCGGACAAGCGCCCGGCGATTTTCGCCGGGCGCTTTCGTTACTCGCTTGCAAAAAGCGAGTAGGATGAGAGGACAAAATAAGCGAGCATCATTCGACGCCGGTGCATCAGGGCGCACCATAAGCATACACGATGCTGAATCCGCCGCGCTCGCGATTGCCTGGCCAGTCGTGACATCTGACACCGTTTGCCCGGAGCAGGTTAACGGCAGAATTCTGGTTGAAAATATCGCGGCATCGATCAGCCTGCCGCCATTCGGGTACTCAGCAATGGTCGGTTAGTCGAAAGACTGACGCACTTAACGAGCTGCTGTCCTCATTTCCGATTTAGGCGTTCGGCACAAGTCCGTTTGTAAGAACAGCTGTTGTGAGATGCTGTGTTCCGGCTAGAATGACCGATGCTCCGGAATTTGCGTTGACGACCGTCATGATCGCGCGCTCACCAGCAGGGGATTTCATACACCTTGCGAACTGCCCTGCCATACCCTCGGGGACACTTTTGGGTGCGCAAAGAAGTGTAGATGCGGGGTCTTCGTGCTGGCGAGATGACAAAGGCAAAGTGGCTAGGTCTGAGCCGCTATGCGTTACTGTATGCAGGTCAGCACAAAGAGCTAACGCGACAGACAAATACGCCCGAGACCGGTCCGATAATGCGAACAAAGTGATTCATCTGAGGCAGAGAATGTAGAGAACGTGACCGTAACGAAGATCATCCATCCACAATCAAACATCAAACGCGGATCGGCTAAGTCATTGAAAAATGGCGCGCTGGGAAGGATTCGAACCCTCGACCCCCTGATTCGTAGTCAGGTACTCTATCCAACTGAGCTACCAGCGCACGGGCTTGGCATCTAAAGCCGGACGCCCCGCTTTGCAAGAGCGATTTTACTCGGCAGCCTGATCTTCTGTGACCACGCTTTTCGGCAACTCAATGGCAAAGGTCGTTCCCGCCTCGCCCGTCTCGCGCAGCATCAATGAACCACCGTGACCACGCACCAGTTCGGCAGCAATCGCCAGCCCCAACCCCGAGCCTCCTTTGCGCGCACCACCCTGAAACGGTGTAAACAAATGCTCCTGTGCCTTTGGCGGCAGACCAGGGCCCGTGTCTGAAACCTTAACCGTCCACTGACGCGCAGTTTCCTCGGCCGCCACCCGAATCTCTCCAGATTTGCCAGCGGTCTCCAAAGCCTGTCGCGCATTGCGCACCAGATTGGACAAGACACGATACAACTGCTCAGGATCAGCACGCACGATCATGCCTGCCGGCACCTCATCTTCGAACCGGATATCACCGGTCGCAGCCAGACGCTCACCTTCAATGGCATCTTGAACAATCGATGCCAAAGGTATGCGATCCAACGCCGGGGGCGGTTCTTCGGCCTTGCCAAACGCCAGTGTGCTCTCACACAGATTCACGGCTCGCCCGATCGAGTTCATCAGCTTCGGCGCCATCCGCGCCACGACCGGATCTTCACTGCGCTCCAACCGGTCGGCAAACAGCTGCGCCGTGGTAAGTATGTTGCGCAAATCGTGGCTGACTTTGGCAACTGCCCCGCCCAGCGATGCCAGCCTTTCGCGCTGACGCAGAACACTCGTCAACTCGGTCTGCATCGACTTCAAGGCGTTCTCGGCATCGCTCAACTCGGTGACCGAAGCCGTCGGTTGGATGATCCGCCGCGCGTCTTCCGGCGCTGCGGCATAGCTTTTCATCGCCGACACGACCCCCTTGATCGGGCGCACCAGAAATTGACGCACCGCAAAGAACAACAGCGTCGCCGTGAAGATCGAGATCACCGCCGACAACAGCAAAATCCGCACTCCATAGTCGATCATCGCTTCGCGAAGCGGCCCGGTCGGCATGGTGATTTCTATCAACTGGCCTGCGTCCCGCGTCGGGTTTCCGATCACCCGCACCACCTGATCTTCGGTTTCGATTAACCGGCGCGACGCATCCATGATCAAGGTCGTCGCGGGGGCATCCCTTAAATCAAATGTCGCAACAATCGGCGATGGGATCTCGGACGACAGCATAAGCTGGCTGACCTCATCGCGACGTAAGACAACGTTATAAACCCCGGCATTCTCCAAAAGCTCTTTCTCAAGCTCGTCATCAATCATGTCGTTGGCCAGCAATGCCAGCGACGCAATCTGCGACCGCTCAAGGCGGTTCATCATGTAATCTTCGCGAAACCGCGCAATGGACGGGACGAAGATAAATACCTCCGCCAGCATCACAAACAGAATCGTGAGTGCCAAAAACCGTCCAGATAACGTGTTCAGAAACATACCGCCTCGTTTCTCAGGGCGTTAAGGCAGGTAACGCTGCACGAACCCGACAACCCTTTTCACCGTAGGGTTATCAAAGAGTTTGGGCGAGAAATAGGCCCCAGCGGCGCGCTTGTTCACTTCACCCAGCGTCGGATAGGGCGCAACCATTGCTGCAACTGCTCCCATTTTAAGCCCGTTGGCGATAGCTAACGCCCAGACACCGATCAATTCACCGGCCTGTGCACCCACAATCGTGGCGCCAATTGGCTTGCCCTTCAGCACCATCACCTTGATGAAACCGGCAGTTTTGCCCTCGGCAATTGCGCGATCATTCTCGTCGTAGTCAAAACGTACAACCGTGAGCGCCTCGCCGTGCCGTTTCTTCGCTTCGGCTTCGGTCAAACCGACCTGTGCCAATTCCGGATCGGTATAGGTCACCCAGGGGATATGGCTGTATTTCGCTTTTGACGGCAACCCAAACAGCATGGACCGGATGACAACACCGGCATGGTAACCCGCGACATGAGTAAACTGCAGACCGCCAGCCGCATCGCCGACGGCGTAAACCTTGCGGTTAGAGATGCTGCGCAAATCCGCGCCAACTTTCACAGCCCGATCATGGTCAACATTACCCGCCTTCAGGTCCAGCTTGTCGATATTCACTTTGCGACCAACGGCCATCAGCACATGACTTCCCGAAAATGACCCGTTCGAGGTTTGAACTGTTATGACGCCATCGGCTTCACTGATACTCTCAGCCATGGCATCTTCGACAATTTCGACGCCCTCGGCTCGCATATGGTCCAAAACCACCGCAGCAGCATCGGGATCATCCCTATGCAATGCCTTCAGGCCTTCGATAACGGTCACCTTCGAGCCAAGCCGAATATGCGCCTGCGCCATTTCCATTCCAATGGGGCCGCCGCCGATCACCAGCAAATGGTCCGGCTTCTCGCGCAGTTCAAAGATGTCTTCGTTGGTGTAGTGGGTCACGTCTTCAAGGCCCGGAATTGGAGGCACAAACGGCCCCGACCCGGTCGCGATCACAATCCGCCGCGCCGTAATCACCGTATCGCCCGCCTGAACTTCCGTCGGGCTGATGAACTTTCCGAACTCGCGAATGACATGCACCCCAAGCCCCTCGAACCGCTCCTGGCTGTCCACCGGCTCAATCGTCTCAATGACCTTATGAACATGGTCCTTGGCAGCCGAGTAGTTCACCTCTGGCATCACCGGTGTAACCCCGTATTTCTCGCCAGTTTTCATCGCATGGGCTTGTTTCCCAGCCGCAATCAACGCCTTTGACGGAACACAGCCAAAGTTCAGGCAATCACCGCCCATCTTGTGGCCTTCCAGCAAAACCACCTTCGCGCCAATTTGCACGGCCCCGGCCGCGATGCTCAGCCCACCCGAGCCCGCACCGATAATCAGAACGTCTGTCTTGATACGATCCATGATCCTACAGCCCCTTCTTGCCGCGCACGGCCTTCAACAAGATCGGCAGAGCAGCCAGCGCACTCAACCCAAGGATTGGCAACAAAATCTGCGGCTCAAAGATAATGCCCAGGTTCGGCGTCTCACCACGGGCAAACACCTCACCCAAACCGGCCCCGACGGAAGTATAAACCACCGCCCCCGGAATAATCCCTAGGAACGTCGAGATCACAAATCGATGCAATGGCACTTCCAGAAACGACGGCACAAGGTTGGCAACAAAGAACGGCACCGCTGGCACCAGCCGGATCAGAAACAGCATCGACCATTGGTTCTCGTCGATCCCCTCCTTGATCTTCTTCACCGCCCCGTCCGAGGCTTCCAGCTTCGCGCCCAACTTCTCGCCAAAGCCCCAGCGCGCCGCCAGAAAGATCGCCGTCGCCCCTATCGTGGCCGCCGTCACATTGAACAAGGCGCCCGGAAAGGTCGTGAACAAAAAGCCACCGGTCAGCGTCGCAATCGTCGCCCCCGGCAAGGAAAACCCAACAATCACGACATAAGCCGCAATAAACGCCAGCACCGTCAGCAGATAATTGGCATCGCGGAAAGCAATCAACGCTTCGCGGTTGGCAGCCAACGCGTCAAAGCTCAGGTAATCGCGTAATGTAAACGCCCCGATCACTGCAACGATGAGGATAATCAACAAGGGCAGCCGCCGGGCCAAACCTTCTTTCGGTGCGCGAATTTCTGTCATATCGGCCATTCCAATCACTTTCCGGCTGTGGTCACTGTCCTGCCAGAAGATGCGCCCCCGTTGGGTGAATTATCAGGGAGATCACGCTCGGTTGATGTCTGGTGATCATTCCCGACCCAAATCCGGGCCATTCCTGCACGAGTGTAACAATTGCCGCGCCTTTTCGCGTCGATTGTTGCAATTCAGTGGCTCACCGGCGTTGACTTGGTCATCTGATGCCCTTAGAGACCGGGCTTCGAAACGATTTGGCCCCGAATCCAACGGGATTTCTGGCCCACGACCCGGAGAAAAGCGATGAAGCGCACCTTTCAACCATCGAACCTGGTCCGCAAGCGGCGCCACGGCTTCCGCGCGCGCATGGCAACCAAAGCTGGCCGCAAGATCCTGAACGCACGGCGCGCACAGGGCCGGAAAAAGCTGAGCGCCTGATTGCAAGTGACTTAGTCGACGGGAACCGCCGCGGGCAACCGACGGCGGTTTTGTCGTTTCTGGGGATTGGCAAATGATACTGAACGGCCTCACCATCCTGTCAAAACGCAGCGACTTCCTGAAAGCCGCCCGCGCAGAACGTATCTCCACACCCGCCTTCACCCTGCAATACCGCCAGCGAGACCCGGACGACGCAACCGGCATCCGCGTCGGGTTTACCTGCTCCAAGAAAGTCGGCAACGCCGTCGCCCGCAATCGCGCCAAGCGGCGATTGCGCGAGGCTGCGCGCCTCACCCTGCCCGCACACGCACAATCCGGATTTGACTATGTCCTGATCGGCCGCAAAGACACCACCGCAGACCGCCTGTTCAAGGACCTCTGTACCGATCTGCAAAACGCGCTTGCCAAGGCCCACAACTGATGTCGCCTTTCGCGCATATCATTGCCTTACCCGTGCGGGCTTATCGGCTGATCTTCAGCCCCTGGGTCGGGTTCAATTGCCGCTATCACCCCACTTGTTCAGCCTACGCGTTGGAAGCTTTGGAAAAACACGGCGCTATCAAAGGCAGCTGGCTGGCAGCAAAACGCATCGGGCGGTGCCACCCATGGGGCGGCACGGGCATCGATAACGTGCCAAATAAGAAAGACGACTAGCTGCCTAGAATGGCCCGCACATACCCTTGGGTTTCGCGATAGGGCGGCACACCCCCAAAACGTTCAACCGCCTCCGGCCCGGCATTATAGGCCGCAAGCGCCAGTCTCCACGTCCCAAATCGACGGAATTGTTCGGCCAGATAACGCGCACCGCCTTCCAGGTTCTGCGAAGGATCACTTGGATCAACCCGCAAACTCTGCGCTGTGGCTGGCATCAACTGCGCCAGACCCAACGCGCCTTTTGGCGACTTTGCGCGCGGGTTCCAGCCGCTTTCCTGCTGCACCAGCCGCAAGAATAAATCCGGCGGCACGTCATGACGTGCCGCTGCCGCGCGGGCCAATTGCAAAAACTCGCCCCGATAGGTGCCATCATATTGCGGCACACTTCCCGGCGCGCCCGGCACCAGAATATCGCGTGGCTGCAGGCGAACGGAACTAGAGTATTGTTCGGCCGCGCGACCATCAAGAATTTCGGTCTGTGCCGAGAACAGCGACTTGCGCGCCTTCGAGGCGGCATCAGCCGCCAGGGCAGATCCGCTCGAGGCTACAACAAGCGCAAGTGCCGCACCGCCTAAACGGCACAATTTTCTGTCCCCCAACAAAGCCATCAGAAGAGACTATGTATTTTTTCCCCGAAATTCCAGTCAGGAGCGATTCATCCCCTGTAAACCATGTTGCGACAGGTATAGGTTCCCTGAAACAACATGGAATCGGCGGGAGGCAAGCATGGCAGGTTCGGTAAATAAGGTGATCCTGGTGGGCAACCTGGGGCGTGACCCCGAAGTGCGTACATTCCAGAACGGCGGCAAAGTCTGCAACCTGCGGATTGCCACATCTGAACGTTGGAAAGACCGTAGTTCAGGCGAGCAACGTGAACGCACAGAGTGGCACAGCGTGGCGATTTTCTCTGAACCGCTGGCCCGCACTGCCGAGCAATATCTGCGTAAAGGCTCAAAAGTGTATCTTGAGGGCCAGTTGGAAACGCGCAAATGGCAGGACCAGTCCGGCCAGGACCGCTATTCCACTGAAGTCGTGCTGCGACCTTACAATTCGACCATGGTCATGCTGGATGGTCGCTCTGGCGGCGGCGGTGATGGCGAAGGCGGCGGATACGGCGGCGATGATCGCGGTTATGGCGGTGGTGGCGATTTCGGTGGCAGCAGTGGTGGGTCGCGCAGCCCGGCCCCGGCCAACAACGATCTGGACGACGAGATTCCATTTTAAGTTTCCCGGACTGACGTCCGCGACCCAAGGGGGGCTTTGCCCCCCAGACCCCCCAAAGTATTTTTGAACAAGAGAAGTTCAGCTGCGCAGCGCGCAGTGCTGGGAATGATGGTCATGAATATTATTGGCCCAAAAATATCCTCGCCGAAGGCAGCGGGCACCTGCCCGCTTTTCCGATTTCGTATCGAAATCCGCATTCCTCAAAGAAGAACGAAATCAAAACGAACCGTTCGGGTCCACCGACGCAATACCGACGTCATACCGACGCGTTACAGGCAGGGTACTTTAGCGCGTTTCTAACGCCTCAGTCAGCGTATCTTTGACGACATCAGCGGGCACCTCACTGGTGACAAAAGCCTCGCCAATGCCGCGCGCCATGACAAACCGCAGGGTTCCGTCTACGACTTTTTTGTCTTGTCCCATCAGATCGATCAGGGAATCGGCACCGGGCAATTGCCCTTCAATATCAGACAGATCCGTCTTCATGCCCATAGTTTTCAGATGCGCCCGCACCCGGCTTGGGTCCTCCTGCGAACAAAAACCTGCCCGCGCCGACACCTCAAACGACAGCGCACAGCCAATTGCGACACCTTCCCCATGCAGCAGACGGTCCGAATACCCCGTTGCCGCTTCCAGCGCATGACAGAACGTATGTCCCAGGTTAAGCAACGCCCGGTCCCCCTGCTCGGTCTCGTCGCGCACCACGATATCGGCTTTCATCTGCACGGATATGCGCACGGCTTCCGCACTTAAATCCTTGTCGCCATTCAGCAATTCAGGCCCATTCTGCTCCAGCCAGGCAAAGAAATCCGCGTTGCCAAGCAGACCGTATTTCACGATTTCACCATAGCCGGCCAAAAAATCGCGTGGATTTAACGTATCCAGAGCGTCGATATCAGCCAGTACCAGTGAGGGTTGATGAAACGCGCCGATCAGGTTCTTGCCCGCTGTCGAATTGATGCCCGTCTTTCCACCCACAGAGCTATCGACCTGCGCCAGAAGCGATGTCGGTATTTGAACGAACCGCACCCCACGCCGCAAGATCGCCGCAGCAAACCCAACCAGATCACCAATGACGCCGCCGCCCAGCGCTATGACAACATCACTGCGCTCGACCCGCTCTGACAGCAACCATTCGGTTGCGCGGGTCAATCCATCCCAGCCCTTTGTTTTTTCACCAGCGGGCAGCACAAGGACTGCACAGGTAATGCCAACCGCTTCCAGGCCCGACCTCAACGATTCCAGGTGCAATTTGGCGACATTTTCTTCCGTAATTACAGCAACATGCTTGCGGCGAAGTAACGGCGCGACTGTCGCACCTGCGCGTTCCAACAAACCCTCGCCAATTCGGACATCATAGGCTCGCTCACCCAGGGGAACGTGCACAATAGTATCGCTCATTCCAGCTCCTCCAACACATCGGGGCGCTCCAATAATCGCTTCAAAACCCGGTCGGTCATTTGCTCTATCGAGTAATCAGGATGCGCATCCACAGCAATATCCGCCTTGGCATATTCAGGAACCCGCTGATCGTACAATGCAGCCAGACTGGCCCGGGGATTATCGGTAAGCAGCAATGGTCGAGTTTTCTTGTGTCGCACGCGCTGCCAGAGAAGTTCCAAATCTGCGCGGAGCCACACCGCAATACCATACTGCGAAATCGTGGCGCGGTTCCCTTCAAAAAGATAGGCTCCGCCACCCGTGGACAAAATGCCCTGTTCCGTCATCAACAACCTTTGAATAACCTGGCTTTCTTTCAGCCTGAAAAACGCCTCGCCATCACGTTCGAATATCTCAGCAATCGACATGCTCGAAGCGGCAATAATCTCGGCATCGCTATCAAGAAACGGCACATCCAACTGGCGCGCCAAAGCAATCCCGATGGCGGATTTTCCGGCCCCCATCATGCCCACAAGAGCGACAGTTTTTTTCAGCCGGAATGGCAAAACGGCAGCGTCCCGCTTATCTTTTCTAACATTGGTCCTGAATGGCGTGATCTTGCTGGAAAGACCAGTTATAAAATCGCCGAAGAACCGCACAATGCGGCAGTGGCTCTTATTGTAAGGGCCCGAGGCAGAAGGGTTTATTGGATGCTTAGGCTTTTGAAGCTCTTGTTCATTCTCGCGGTGCTGATAGCCGCGACAGTATTGGGGTATGCGTATCTGGGCGATTTGCGTCCCGATCAGCAGGATGTGAGCACTCCCGTTGAACTGGATGCAAATTAACCGCACGGCGCTTTCGGCGCTGTCACTTATTCTGGTGAGTTCATTTGCAAGCGGCCAATCGGCGGCAGACGAAAATGGTGCGCCGTTGTCGGCAATAGACTGGCTGTCGGATTCCATTTCGATCCCAGCGGCAACACCCAAAACAAAAGATGATATCCCTGCCGCAACTCATGTACCCGAAGTCATGGTCGCTCCTCTGGATGTACCGGTTGTCGATCGTTTCGGGTTGATCGATGCTCGCAATCTTGGTCTTCCGGCGAACCTTTGGGGCGGCAGTGCTGCCGGTGATCTGGCGACGCTTATTCACGCCATCCCTCCGGTCGAACAACCCAGCCTTCGCCATTTCCTTGCGTCATTACTTTTGGCCCGGCTTGATCCCCCTATTGATGCGATTGCCGATGACAGCTTGTTTCTGGCACGTCTCGATAAACTCCTTGATCTTGCTCAACTGGACGCGGCCCATAATCTGATCCAACAGGCGGGCGCACCTGAACCCAAACGATTTCGCCGGCAATTCGATATTGCACTACTCACAAGTACCGAAACCGAAGCCTGCCGAACCATCGAAACCACACCGGACTTATCGCCAACTTTTCCAGTGCGCATCTTCTGTCTTGCTCGAAACGGCGAGTTTGACGTAGCTGCACTTACTTTGGGCACCGCCGAGGCTTTGGGGATACTTTCGGAAGAAGAAGACCAGTTGTTACTGCACTTTTTAGACCCGGATCTGTTCGAAGACGATCCGATACCGCCCCCGCCGGCTCAGATATCTCCCCTTATGTTTCGTTTATACGAAGCTATTGGCGAGCGACCCACGACCGAAACGTTGCCAGTCGCTTTTGCCGCAGCGGATCTGGGGCAGACGGTAGGGTGGAAAGCGCGCTTGCGTGCTGCTGAAAGGCTGGCCTCGGTCGGAGCCTTAGCACCAGACCGCTTCAGGACCATCTTCACGGAAAGAAAACCGGCGGCATCCGGCGGCGTTTGGACGCGGGTCGCGGCCATTCAAGCGCTTGAACGAGCAATCCAAAAGAATGACAGCAATCGGATTATCGAAACACTCCCGCCCGCTTGGGATGCAGCAGTTAGTGGTGGATATGCACCGTCGTTGGCCTCCTGGTTTCTGGATGTCGCAAAATCGGCTGAAATCGAAACCCCTGCTCATCACGCACTTTTCGAGATTGCGGTAACCGGAGATGATCCAGATTTCGCGGCGCAGCTTGCCGCATCATCCATAGAAGACCAAACCGTTCTTGCTGTGCTTCGTGGTCGCCCGTTTGACATGCGTTCAACAACGCCTTTGGCTCAGGCGATCCGGCAAAGCCTGTCTGGGCTTCCTCCGGGCGAAACCTATCGAAGTTTCATGGATCAGGGACGCAATGGCGAGGCCTTACTGCTGGCAATAACTGCGCTGGCCGATGGGGTCGAAAGCGATCCGAATTCCATTCGCGATGCCCTGTCTTTTCTGAATGCGTTCGGACTTCAGGACTTGGCGCGTCGAACCGCCGTCGAGCTACTGTTAGAGGATTCGCGAATTTGACAGACAACCAGCGCATATCGACGTTTCTCGAGGCACAGGCCGCCGAGCTTGACGCCTCGGAAAACACGCTTCTGGCCTATGCCCGCGACCTAAAGGATTTTGCGGAATGGCGGACTAAGAACCATGGCGACATCCTAGGTGCCAGCCAGTCCGACATCGAAAGCTACTTGCTGTCTCTTGATGACGCCGGACTGGCACAGTCCACAAGGGCACGCCGCTTATCCGCAATTCGCCAGTTTTTTCGGTTCGCCTATGAAGAGGGTTGGCGCTCGGACAATCCCGCAATCAGACTAAAAGGCCCGCAGCGCGCAAAGCGTCTACCAAAGACATTGTCAGAATCAGAAGTGGACGCGCTATTGAACGCCGCCCGCACCCAAGGACGCGAATCGGATCTGGCGCGTAACACTTGTTTAATGGAATTACTTTATGCCACTGGAATGCGCGTAACCGAATTGGTTTCGTTGCCCGTTTCGGCGGCACGGGGCAATCCGAACATGCTATTGGTGCGCGGCAAAGGTGGAAAAGAACGGATGGTGCCCCTGTCGGGACCAGCGCGCGACGCAATTTCCCATTGGTTAATAAAGCGAGATCGAGACGAGGACTTCGCGCATAGTGAGAAAGGCGCTCCGCTTTCCAAGTTTCTTTTCCCGTCGCGAGGAAAATCGGGGCACCTAACCCGCCATCGATTCTATCTGCTGATCAAAGAATTTGCGGTCAAGGCAGGCATTTCACCCGACAAGGTCACGCCACACACATTGCGTCATGCTTTCGCAACCCACCTTTTGGCCCATGGTGCCGATCTTCGGGTTATCCAGACATTGCTTGGGCACGCCGACGTCGGAACGACAGAAATCTACACCCATGTTCTGGAAGAACGCTTGCGTGATCTGGTCATGGATCACCACCCGCTGGCCGACTCCTGACGCCGCAATCCCGGTGGAAGAACATCCTCGCTGGGCCAAATCCCACTCGTGATCGCTTCATGATACCCTTGGGTTAACCCTGCCAACTCCATAGCGCGACGGGCACCTTCAGCATCATAATTCAGACGTTCGAACACGACCTCGCCGTCAGTAAGCACAGCGTATCGCGTGGCTTGCCGTCCGTCGTGAGGTGGCAAGCCAATTGCTCCGGCATTGATCCAATGATGCTTGCCAATGTTTCGCTGAAACGCCATCCCCGAATGACCCGCCACAACACTATCAACTGACCCAATCACGCGCTCAAGTTGTTCTATTTCCTCAATAAAATATGACTCCTCCGAGTTGGACCACAAGAAGCGATTGACGGCAGTCACGCCACCGTGGATCACCGCGTACCGCCTTTGACCCTGCACAAAGACCCCAATGTCAGGCAGCCCCGCCATCCAGTCCAAATCGCTATGCTCCATTCGCGAAGCCGTATAGGGATACCAGCCCCGTGACAGCAGATCACAGGCGCTATCCGCTCCAAATCCGCAGCCGCAATCGTCGGCCCCCTCAGCCAACTGGCGTTCACAGTTCCCAGCAACAACCGACACCCCTGCCGAACGGATCGCCCGGACCGTTCCAACAGGGTCCGCAGCGTAGGCAACGACATCTCCTGTGCAGATCGCCGGTCGGCCGTCCAATGCTTCCAAAAACGCCTCTGCAGCCTGTCGATTCGAATACGGACCGCCAAAAAGCACCACAGGACCCTCAAAGTATCCGAAATCATTCACTTTCACTGCGTGTCTTCCCTTGATTGCAGCCGCCATGACCCCCATAACATGACAAAGCTCATGTTTGACACGCGCGATGGACCCCTCCTCACAACTGCTTGATACCGCGTTCTGGATTGTATCCGGGGCAATTATTGGACTTCTGGTCCTGTCCGCCTTCTTTTCCGGCTCGGAAACGGCGCTGACGGCGGCGTCGCGCGGCAAGCTCAAAGCCAAGGCCGAAAAGGGCTCGAAAGGTGCCGAGCGTGCGCTGGCAATAACTGAAGACAGTGAACGCCTCATCGGCGCCGTCTTGCTGGGCAATAACCTCGTTAATATTCTGGCCGCCTCTTTGGCCACTGCCCTGTTCACCCGGGTTTTTGGTGAAAGCGGCGTGGCCCTCGCTACGTTGGTCATGACCGCGCTTGTATTGGTCTTTGCAGAGGTTCTTCCAAAAACCTACGCAATCACCAATTCGGAACGTGCCGCGTCACTGGTGGCTGCCCCCATTCAGTTGGTGGTGGTCGTCTTCTCACCAGTCGCCAACTTCGTCCGCTTTTTGGTTCGCGGCATTCTTCGCTTGTTCGGCGTCCAAATAGATCCCGACAGCCTTATTATGTCCGCGCGCGAAGAAATCGCCGGGGCATTGCAACTTGGCCATTCGGAAGGCCTGTTCGAAAAAGAAGACCGTGACCGGTTGTTGGGCGCCTTGGATCTTGGCGAACGCACTGTAGACGAGATTATGCTTCATCGCAGCCAGATCGAGATGATTGATGCTGAATTGCCCCCGCAAGAGGTCTTGGAGGCCTGTCTGAACTCACCGCACTCGCGCTTGCCGATATACAGTGGACAACCTGAAAACATTGTCGGCGTCATGCACGCAAAGGACCTGTTGCGTGCCATGTATGCCCGCGCCCAACAGGGCGACACTTCGACCGATCCGCTTAAAGATTTCAACATCATGGCCGTCGCCATGAAACCTTACTTCGTGCCCGAAACAACTTCTCTGGACGACCAGATGCGCCAGTTTCTAAGGCGCTCCACGCATTTTGCGTTGGTAGTCGATGAATACGGTGCGCTCGAGGGTCTGATCACATTGGAAGACATCCTTGAAGAGATTGTCGGCGAAATTACTGATGAATTCGACGTCGATGAAGATCTACCATTGCGTCGCACGGAAACCGGTGACGTTGTTGTCGATGGTTCAATGACCATTCGCGATCTCAACCGCGCGACCGACTGGAATCTACCTGACGATGAAGCCAATACAATCGCCGGGCTGGTAATTCATGAAGCCCAGACCATTCCTAACGCAGGGCAGGTCTTCTCGTTTCATGGCTTCAGGTTCGAAATCCTCGAGAGGCAGGACAACCGGATTACCACTTTGAAAATCCGCAAGTTGATTATCAATGTTTCTCAAATGCAATAATAACATCGCCGATATGAATGCCGAATTTCTTAATGTAGGCGCGGTTCAACAGCCGGTCATCTGCCAATAACCACATCCAATCATCGAAAGTTACGCGGGTGGTTTCTACGGTACCGTCTGCAGAAGGTACTGGCAGGTCAATGGCGTATTGCCAATTAAACGTATCCCCGCGCTCGGTCCCCTCTGCCGTGCCAATCACACCTGGCGCAGTTCCCTGCCAAGTATTAGCGCCGGTTTTGACCAAGCTCCAAACACGCCGCTCGGTTGCGTCGTCCTCGTAAACGAAATCTTCAATCAGCGTCAGACGCTCACCGTCCCATGATCCATTAATCTCAACCTCAAACCGGCGGCGTACAGTTCCAAACACATCCTGAAACTGGCCATAGGCCACTGTTTCACCCTCGAAAAACTCTTCCAGGTTCAAATCGCGATCACTCAGCGCCGCATCATTCAGTGCGGGTTTTCCTGTGCAACCCGCCACCAGTATTGACGCCATCAATGCTATTGTTCTGAACATATCTCACCCTCCAACTAGTCTTACGAACAGCCACGCCGATCGGATGCTATCGTCTCTGAAATCTTGTGCGTTGCACCCAAACTGTCTAAGGCTCCCGCCATGCTTGATGTTGGCTCTGAAATTCACCCGCTGTTTCACGGCGCGCCACAAACAACCGAGTTTCGCAAATTGCGAAAGCGGATTATCCGCTACGTGCGTGAAGCCATCGACCAGTACGGAATGGTCGAACGTAACGCGCGCTGGCTGGTCTGCCTATCTGGCGGCAAAGACAGCTACACACTTCTTGCAGCACTTTATGAACTAAAGTGGCGCGGTCTCTTGCCAGTCGACATTCTGGCCTGCAATCTCGATCAGGGTCAGCCGGGATTTCCCGCAACCGTCCTTCCAGAATTTTTGGAACGCATGCAGGTACCGCACCGGATCGAATATCAGGACACGTATTCCATCGTCGTCGACAAAGTCCCGAAAGGCAGAACATATTGCGCGTTGTGCTCGCGTCTGAGGCGGGGAAATCTCTATCGGATCGCCCGCGAAGAGGGTTGCACAGCCGTCGTCTTGGGACACCATCGCGACGACATTCTTGAAACGTTCTTCATGAATCTGTTCCACGGCGGCCGCTTGTCCACGATGCCGCCCAAGCTGGTGAACGAAGAAGGTGATCTGTTTCTTTACCGGCCGCTCGCCCACGTGGCCGAAGCAGATTGCGAACGCTTTGCCAGGTCAATGAACTACCCGATCATCCCTTGCGACCTTTGCGGCAGCCAGGACGGGCTGCAGCGTCAGCAGGTGAAGCAAATTCTCGACCAGTGGGAAAAGAACAACCCCGGTCGCCGACAGGTCATGTTTCGCGCGCTCATGAACGCCCGGCCGTCGCACCTTTTGGATCCCAAGTTGTTTGATTTCAACGCACTGAGTGTCCAACCGCCAACAGAGTCCGAAACAGATCAAGCGCCGGAACCAAATTAACCAATCCTACAGTTTGGCGCTTTAGCCTGTCGAAGCGACACTAGGATTGGATAACTTCGTGTTGAATTCTATTCGACGGCCAGATTCCTTCTGGCTCAAAAAACATTTGTATTGGTTAGCTACCGGTTCCCGGCCATTTTTCGTTCTTCCGCTAATTTTCTTGGGCTGTCTTTGGTTTTTTGGGGAAAGCACGACAATCGCCATCACAGCCTGTCTGCCGATTATCGGTTTGATAATGGTGAACGCCATAAATTTGGTGAATCTTCGCGACGACGTGGATGTGACCACAGGGTTCAGCAATGCATCCGCAACCGCCAACTGGCTGGAACAAAAGGCGCTTCACCAGGGTGTCGCTGCACAGAATGTCGCCGTGCTGGCCATTTCAGTCGATGGACTTGGCTTACTCGAAGATCGCGTCAGCGGCCCAATTCAGGATGCGATTCTTACTGATCTCGCCAAACGGCTTCAAGATATGGTTCGACAGGGTGATCTCATAACGCGCGGGAAACGGTCGGATTTTCTGATTTGTGTTGCGGACATTGCCCCACCCAGAAACGAAGGACTGCTTCAGATGGCGCAGCGCATCCAGGCGTCCTTGGATACACCCTTTTCCAACGGTTCGGTGCAAGTTTACTGCACTGTATCCATTGGCATCGTGCGCCGCGGGCAAATGGAAAACCCAACACCAAACGAATTGATCCGCGCCTGCGAAGCTGCTGAGGCTAGTGCGCGCGAAGTAGGACCCGGCGCCATTCGCATGCACAAGTCGTCTTTCGCTCAGGTGCCTCGTTCTGACATGGATTTGGTCCATCAAATTGCTTCCGCCCTCGAGAACGGCGAAATCGTCGCTTGGTATCAACCGCAAGTCTCCACCGAGACTGGCGAGATATCCGGGTTCGAAGCGCTTGCGCGGTGGGAGCATCCGGATCGCGGCCTCATCTCGCCGGCAACTTTTTTAAGCTTGGTTGAAAAGTCGGGCCTATCGCAACGCTTGGCAGAAATCGTGCTTACCCATGCACTAAGTGCGCTGCGCGCCTGGGATACCTCGGGCCTGAACATCCCATCCGTCGCCGTCAACTTCGCGACAGAGGAACTTAGAAACCCACGCCTGCCGGATTTCCTGAATTGGGAACTCGACCGCCATAACATTAAGGCCAGCCGGTTAGGGGTCGAGGTTCTTGAGAATGTCATCGCCGAATCCCATGATGCGATGGTGGCGCGCAACTTGCGGACGCTGGCGTCGATGAATTGTCGTATTGACTTGGATGATTTCGGGACCGGCTTCACATCAATCTTGAATATTCGTCGTTTTTCGGTCTCGCGGATCAAAATTGATCGCCGACTGATATCGCGTCTGGATTGTGATCGGGATCAGCGTGATCTGGTGGCGGCATTGCTTGCTATGGCCGAAAGGCTGGGCATCGAAACACTTGGGGAAGGCGTCGAGACACCTGCAGAACACGCGATGTTGGCGCAACTTGGCTGCGATCACATCCAAGGCTACTGTCTGGCAAGGCCCATGCCGCTTGGTGACACACTCGCCTGGATTTCGAACCACCGCGCCAACGTTTCCGCCCAGAATTCGTTCCAACTTCCACTGCCAACAAAAAACCGCGCGCCATAAGCTCCTCTAGTTTTTGCGGGAAATGGCAGCCGGTTTCTTCTCATTTCGCACTTTCTTGCCTGAGTTGCTGGAAAAACAAGTTCACGAATGGGTCTAGGACGCCAAGTAAGGTCAATTTCGCTTGACCTTTTGGTCCATGGAAGGTTGAACCACCTGCGATCCAGATAGACCGGTGGAGCACATGGACGAACAGAACAGAAATCTTCTGTTGGCAATGGTACTCAGCACTGCGGTGCTGTTTGTGTGGTTGAATATTTTCCCGCCGCCGGAACCTGCACCCCAGGACGAAACCGCTGTTACCGCATCTGATGGCAGCGTTGCGTTGCCGGCGGCGGACGACAGTGTCGCCCAAACCGGACTCGGAGACACATCCACCGGTACAACCACGGCCCCTGCTGCCGTCGAAGCGCCACGCATCGAAATTCAAACACCAAGCCTTTCAGGGCAGATTTCGCTGGCTGGCGGACGCATCGACGCGCTCTCGCTAAAAGACTACAGCCAATCACTGAATGATGCCGAACAGGTTGCTCTGTTGTCGCCAGTTGGTACCGCACGACCTTACTATGCTTTGTTTGGATGGGCTCCGGGCGGTGATCTTAAAGGCGACGATGTCCCCGGCCCAGATACAGTTTGGTCCATTGAAAGTGGTTCGACGCTTTCCGACACAACACCGCTCACTTTGAAATGGGAAAGTCCCGCCGGCCTGATCTTCCGCCGTGACATCTCGGTCGACGACAGGTTCCTGTTTACAGTGCGCCAAAGTGTCGAGAACCCGACTGGCAACAGCGTTCGGCTTGCACCATATGGTCTTGTCGCCCGCGAAGGCGAACCTCAGGACTTGATGGGTTTCTTCATTATTCACGAAGGCGCCATTCGCATGTCGGACGGCGAGTTGGTGGAAACCAACTACGACGATATGCCCGGCCTGGGATCCGATGACGTTTGGGGGCCATCGGCCGATGTGGTCGAAGTTCAGGACCGCGGATGGGTCGGTTTTTCCGACCACTATTGGATGACCACGCTCATCCCGGAACAAGGCAGACCCTTTACCAGCGTCACGCAATACCTGCTAGGCACCGATGTTTACCGCACCTTGGCGCGCCACCAGACAATCGAAGTTGCCGCTGGCGCAACAGGTGTAAGCACGACACAGGTCTTTGCTGGTGCCAAAGAATGGGAAACTATTCGCGACTATGAAGCCGGGCGAAAAATCGAAGGCTTTCGTGAAGCCGCAGCCTATAACTTTGGCCTCAGTGACCAGGATGGTATCGATGGCTTTATCGACGCAATCGACTGGGGCTGGTTCTATTTTCTGACCAAGCCGATCTTCTTTATATTGCACGAATTGAACGGTCTTATTGGCAACATGGGCTGGGCTATCATTGCCCTGACACTTCTGATCAAAGCCCTGCTCTTTCCGCTGGCACGCAAGTCTTACATCTCGATGGCAAAGATGAAAGAACTTCAGCCCGAGATGGAAAAGCTGAAAGAACGCACAGGCGACGACCGGCAAAAAATGCAGCAAGAGATGATGGCGCTGTATAAAAAGGAAAAGGTAAACCCTGCTTCGGGCTGCTTACCGATCCTTCTGCAAATCCCCATCTTTTTCTCTCTATACAAGGTGATTTTCGTCACCATCGAATTGCGTCATGCGCCCTTTTTCGGTCCCTTCCAGGATCTCAGCGCGCCAGATCCAACATCGATCTTCAACGTATTTGGCCTATTGCCGTTCGAAGGTCCCGAAGTTGGCAGCATTTTGGCCCTGATCTTTATCGGCATTCTGCCCCTGCTTTTGGGCATTTCGATGTGGCTCCAGCAAAAACTAAACCCGGCACCAACCGACCCCACGCAGGCCATGATCTTTGCCTGGATGCCATGGGTCTTCATGTTCATGCTGGGAAGTTTCGCAAGCGGTTTGGTCATCTACTGGATCGCCAACAACGTCATCACCTTCTCGCAGCAGTATGTCATCATGCGCAGCCATGGTTTCAAACCCGACATCTGGGGAAACATCCGAAGCGGATTGGCGAAAAAGGCGCAAGCTGAAGACAACAAAAAAGAGACCAAGGCAAAGAAATGACGGCCTGCGTCAAAGCCATTGTTCGCCATCCGATCAAATCCATCGGGCGGGAAGAGCTGAACAAGGTCGAGCTCAAGGCAGGCGCGTGGATGCCCTACGACCGCAAATGGGCTATTGCTCACGAACGGTCCAAACTGGAAGGCCAGTGGGGCAAGAAAGCAAACTTTCTGCGCGGCGTGACCGATCCGGCGCTCATGGCCGTCTCATCCAGCTTCAATGAAACCACCCGCTTGCTGACCTTGACCCATCCAAAACATGGTTCGATCGAAATTCGACCCAACTCCGCCAGCGGATCCGAGCAGTTGTCTGATTGGCTTCGGGGCCTTTGGTCTGGCGATCTACCAAAACCCACCGGCATCTATGCTTCTGACGACGCTCATATGACGGATGTTCCCGACCCTTGGATTTCAATTAATTCCATCAGTTCTCTAAAATCTCTGTCGCAGCGCTCTGGAAGAGACTTGTCCAAGCATCGCTTCAGAGGGAATATCTGGGTGGAAGGGTTGTCCCCCTGGGAAGAATTCAATTGGGTTGGGAAAACCGTAACAATTGGACCGGTCAGCCTATCAGTGCGCGAGACAATCACCCGCTGCAAAGCCACAATGGCCAACCCAGAGACCGGACAACGAGACGTGGACACACTGGAGATCCTCGATGAACTCGGCCATCAGGATTTTGGCGTCTATGCCGAAGTTATCGAAGGCGGCACCATAGCCTTGGGCGATGTGGTAATAGCTCCGGCATGACCCCGAACTTTCCGATCATCGAGGTTGAGCCTTCTGAACAAGAAATTGGGCGCAAGTTGTTTGCGGGCCCCAAGGAGTTTTTGAAGGGCGTCGTTGCGATGGATGGTCTTCCACCCGCCGACCGGCTTGAAGTGTGTTTCGCTGGGCGCTCGAACGTAGGCAAATCGTCGCTGATCAACGCACTGACCAATCGTAAAGGCTTGGCGCGGGCGTCGAACACCCCCGGTCGCACCCAGGAGATTAACTTTTTCACACTGGGCGACGAAAAATATCTGGTCGACCTTCCCGGATATGGATTTGCCAACGCACCTGTCAAAGTTGTCGAAAAATGGCAAAGGCTGCTGAAATCATATCTTTCCGGTCGGCAGAATCTGCGGCGGGCTTTCGTTCTGATCGATGCCAGACATGGTGTTAAAGCCGTGGACGAAGAAATACTCGCTCTGCTCGATTCTTCAGCCGTAACATTTCAGGTCGTCCTGACAAAGACCGACAAGGTCAAAGCAATTGATCGCGACAAGGTTCTGTCTCAGGTGCGAAACGCTATGACCAAACACCCTGCGGCCTATCCTGGTATCATTCTGACATCGTCGGAAAAAGGCGACGGGATCGACACGCTGCGCGCAATCATTGCGACGCTGGCTTGAGCCCAAGTGCGTGACAGTCTAACGAAGTTCTGAAATCAGGGTCGTTATGAGACAACGAGACATGAACCGCGATTGGATTGCCACAGCGCGCACACTCAGTGAAGCGTTGCCATACTTACAGCGCTATGATGGCGCGACAGTCGTCATCAAGTTTGGTGGCAACGCCATGGGCGATGATGACGCCATGGCCAGCTTCGCACGCGATATCGTTCTGATGCGTCAAGTCGGTCTTAATCCAATCGTCGTGCATGGCGGCGGCCCGATGATCAACGAGATGTTGTCGCGGCTGAATATTCAGTCCGAGTTCGTGAACGGCAAACGCGTTACGGATGCCGCAACCGTTGAAGTCGTCGAAGCTGTCCTGTCCGGGGTGGTAAACAAACGTATCGTTCAGGCCATCAATGGCCAGGGCGGGCGCGCTGTTGGCATCTCGGGGAAAGACTCGAACTTGATGATCTGCGATCAGACCGATCCAGACCTGGGATTTGTAGGAACCCCGGCAGAACTTGACCCAACTGTTCTGCGCACCCTGACGGCATCGGAAACCATTCCAGTCATTGCCCCATTAGGCGCTGGACGGAACGGTGAAACCTACAACGTAAACGGTGATACGGCAGCGGGCGCAATTGCCGCCAGCCTCAAGGCAGACCGCCTGTTATTGCTGACAGATGTTGAAGGCGTCAAAGATGCATCTGGCAACGTACTGACCGAACTCTCGCCGGACCAAATCCAATCCCTGACCGACGCTGGCACTATCGCCGGTGGCATGATCCCGAAAACGGAAACGGCGCTGGATGCGATCAATGGCGGTGTCCGGGCTGTTGTCATTCTGGATGGGCGGGCGCCCCACGCCTGTCTTTTGGAACTGTTCACCGAACACGGTGCCGGCAGCTTGATCCGCCCAGTCCGATGAGTCTCGGTGCGGTATCCCAGCGGCTTGATCGCAACTTTCTCGACATTTTTGGAGCATTTCACACCACCCCCGAAGATGGTATCGGCGCTGGCACCCTCGTACTGCTTGGCCCGAAAGAGCCTGGATTTTGGGCCAACTTCACTGCCACGCCCGAATGGAACGATGGCATCGAAGACCCCATGAACCGGTGGTCAACCCGCGTCATCAGCGCCGCAGCTGCCGATCTTGGTGCAACCGCCCTCTTCCCATTCGGCCAGCCCGTGCGCCCGTTTCTCAGCTGGGCATTGAAGTCAGGGCGCGCCTGGCAGTCGCCGGTAATGCTCCTGGTGCACGACACTGCCGGGATGATGGTGTCCTATCGGGGTGCCCTTCTCTTGCCGGAAGAAGTCGCGCTGCCAGAAACCGGACAATCGCCATGCCTGACATGCGCAGATCAACCCTGTCGCACCGCCTGCCCGGTTCAAGCCCTGACCGCTGATGGCTACGACCTTGATGCCTGTCACGGCTATCTCGACACTTCCGATGGCGCCCACTGCCTGTCCAATGGCTGCGCTGTCCGCCGCATCTGTCCTGCTGGTCAGTCTTACGAAAGACAACCAAAGCAATCCGCCTATCATATGGGACAATTTCACAAATGACCCGCACACTCATTTTGATGCGACATGCGAAATCAAGTTGGGACGATCCGGCCCTGGATGATTTTGACCGGTCGCTGAACGCGCGCGGGCGCGCCTCCGCCACTTCTATTGGCAAATGGCTGAATTCCAATGGCTACCAACCTGATGCAGCCATTGTATCCGCTGCGCAGAGAACTCAGGAAACCTACACGCTGACGGCAGCAGAACTCACCAAGACCATTGATGTCACATTTACTCCGGCACTCTACCTCGCCGGTGCAGACCTGATCCTGAAAACTGTCCAAAACCAAACCGGCCAGTCTCTTCTGGTGATCTGCCACAACCCCGGCATTGCCGATTTCGCCAATCGGATCACGAAATCTCCCGCGGGTCACGCGCGCTTCTTTGACTATCCAACAGCAGCGACCACGATAATCGAATTTCAAGTCGACAGCTGGCAGGATATTTCCTGGAAATCCGGCACCGCCAATGACTTCATCGTTCCCCGTGAGCTCGACACTTAGGTCCTTCCTTTTGGGAAAAATACTCCGGGGAGGTCTGGAGGGGCCGCGCCCGTCCGGCGGATCGACGCGCGTCAGGCGCGGCGAAAACCGTCGTCAAATCTGCTTCTGCCTGCGCTGTTCAAGAGATCGGATTTGCTGCGCTGAAAAACGTGGCGGCATGGCAAAAGGCACTGCGTTTCAGTTCGGCCTCGTCTTCCGCCAACTCATCCCTGCCACACTGCTCGATTTGCCATTCTTCGTCCAGTCGCGACAATGCCCATCCTTCATCGGCTGTGCGCACTCCCTCTGACACTGCCAGCGCAATCGAAAATGACCCGGACAAAGTGACCAGATCATAAAACCCGGTCAGTTCAAAATGCGTCATTGGCGACATGACTCCCGCCAAACGCCGCAACGCATCGCCATCCTGCGCAACCGGCATAACACCCGTCGCCGGGAGCAAACGCACATCATACCGACTGGCAACCCAGTCCAGAACCGGATCCCAACGATCAGCCTGCCGCGCGACCAGCCCATCCGGGTTATCCGCCCGATAGATCAGCAGATCCGTTTCCGCATATTCAATCAGGTGTCCCTCGACTTCCGAGCGTTGCTCGGCAACCTTGTCGATTGCCGCATTCGCTGACCGCGTCCATGGCATCATCGCTGGGTCGACGACATCAATCTGGCTGTCCCATTCCAGGGCAATCGGATCAGCCAGCTCACGCGTCGGGACAATGAGTTGACGTTTTGCGGGCGTCTTCACCGCCCGGCCATCCAGCAACACCGCCCAACCGCCGGGCACCTGAGAAGAGTTAGCGCTTTTCCAGAACCGCTTGTTGGCCCAGCCGCTCATTCCAATTCCTCGAAAGGATCAGCCGGAACGTCCGCCGGGTTCCAGTCAAACATCTCCCAGGTACGTGCCATATGCTCAGGAAGTGGAGCGATGAACGTCTGCAAATTGCCCGTCACCGGGTGCTCCAATGTCAATTGGCGAGCGTGAAGGTGCAGCTTCCGGCTCAGCTCACCGCCCAATTGCGCGCCCCAGCCGTCACCTAAATTCTCCTGCGCCGATCCGCCATATTTCCCATCTCCAACAATGGGATGCCCGATCTCCGCCATATGCGCGCGCAACTGATGTGTGCGTCCGGTTATGGGCACAAGGGCCGCCCAACTCACCCGCCGTCCCAGCGATGACAAAAGCGCATAGTCAGTCGTGGCGCGCTTGGCATCTGGCGTGGAGTCAACATCGCGAGGATGCACGGCCATCATCTTCTCGCCCTCGCCCCGTGCGCCATGACCCGGCGCTTTGACGAGGCCAAACCGAATAGTACCCATTGATGGCTGCGGAACACCGGCAACCGCCGCCCAGTATATCTTGCGCGTGTCGCGATGCCGAAAGGCTTCAGTCAAGGCGGATGCGATTTTGCGCGTCCTGGCCAGAACCAGAACGCCAGACGTATCCTTGTCCAGCCGGTGCACCAATCTCGGCTTTTCGTCATATCCAAAGCGCAAAGCATCAGCCAAGCCATCGATATGGCGCGTCTGTTTGCTACCACCCTGGGTTGGCAGTCCGGGAGGTTTGTTAAGCACGATCAAATAATCGTCTCGCCATAAGACCGAAGACTGCATCAATTTCACGTCGGCATCCGACAAGTTCGAACGATCCGGCTTTGGTGCCTGTCCCACCGGCAAAGGAGGTATCCGCACTTGTTGTCCCGCTTCCAGACGCGTAGCAGCCTTTACCCGACCCCCGTCCACACGGATCTCACCCTTACGGCACATCTTCTCAATGCGTCCCTGCGGCACATGCGGGAATATGCGACGAAACCAACGATCCAGTCGTTGATCGGAATCATCCTCGGAGACTGTCAGCATCTGAACCGCACTCATGCCAACACCGTCCTGGCCAGCCACAGGCCTAACATCAACCCACTAATCGACAAAACAACCGACAAGCCAATATAGAGCCCAGCCTGAGCAACCTCGCCGCGCTCATAAAGCGTCACCGCCTCCAGGGAAAACGCCGAAAAAGTCGTAAAGCCCCCAAGCAGTCCGGTCATCACAAATGGCGACCAACTGGTCAGCCCACGCTGTGCAGCCAGCACAACAAATACTCCCATCAGAAATGACCCCAATACATTGACGGTAATAATCGCCACAGGAAAGCCGTGACCAACGGCGCGCATAACCGCCAGGCCCACGCCATAGCGTGCCATGGCACCAATTGCACCACCCAGTCCAACAGCTAAGAAATGTCCCAACATACTGCGCGATGTCGCCCGGTCACGACGGGATGTCAACTCTGACGGCGCGCTCGCAGCTTTGCAAAGTAATCCAGCCGCTTTTTCAACTCGCGCTCGTGCCCGCGCTCCACCGGTTGATAGTAAATGCCGCGTTTCATTCCGTCCGGGAAATAGTTCTGCCCGGAAAATCCACCTTCGGCGTCGTGGTCATAGGCGTAGCCATCGCCATACCCCTGCTCTTTCATCAACCGTGTTGGCGCATTCAGAATATGCTTTGGCGGTGGCTCGGAACCTGTTTGCTTGGCCGCCTTCTGCGCAGCTTTGAACGCCACATAGGTCGCGTTCGATTTTGGTGCCAGCGCCAGATAGGTCACCGCCTGCGCAATCGCCAGTTCACCCTCCGGACTTCCAAGGCGTTCATAGGTCTCCCAAGCGTCGATGCAGATCGCCTGCGCCTGTGGGTCCGCAAGACCGATGTCCTCAACCGCCATTCGGGTCACTCGACGTGCCAGAAAGCGGGGGTCCTCACCGCCTTCCAACATCCGCGCCAACCAATAAAGCGCGGCATCCGGGTCCGACCCGCGAACCGATTTGTGCAAGGCTGAGATCAGATTGTAATGCTCATCCCCCGACTTATCGAATTTCGCCGCGCGACGCGTCAGCCGTTTGGTCAACCCGTCTCGGTCCAGCGGTTTATCCAGCTTCCAGGCTGCCAATTGCTCGATCAGGTTCAGTAATGCCCGGCCGTCACCGTCCGACATCTCTAACAATGCTTCGCGCGCCGGCCCATCCAACGGCAAGGCTTTGCCCAGTTCCGCTTCCGCCCGTTGTGCCAACAGCTCTAGCGACACCAACGTTAGTCGTTGCAGCACCAATACTTGCGACCGGCTAAGCAAAGCAGCATTCAGCTCGAACGATGGATTTTCCGTCGTCGCACCGACCAACAGGATGGTCCCGTCCTCCATATGGGGCAAAAACCCGTCCTGCTGCGCTTTGTTGAAGCGATGGATCTCATCGACGAACAATAAGGTGCCCTGCCCGTTCGTGCGTCGCATCCGCGCTGCCTCGAACACCTTCTTCAGGTCGGCGACCCCAGTGAAAATCGCGCTGATCTGCACAAACGACATATCAACAGCATCCGCCAACAGGCGTGCAATTGTCGTTTTGCCAACACCCGGCGGACCCCAGAAAATCAACGATCCAAGCTGACCAGCGGCCAGCATGGACCCCAGCGGCGCTTCAGGACCAAGCACATGCTCCTGCCCGATCACCTGATCCAATGCCGTCGGCCGCAGCCGATCAGCCAGCGGTCGCAGCGCCGTGGACGCGTCATTCGACGCAGATGCAGTTTCAAACAGATCAGCCATGCACGGCCCAAGCTAAGCCCGAGCCGCGCCAGCCGAAAGAACAATCTTTAGTGCAGCTTCGACGCCAGACTAATATTAATGCAAACGCTGCGATCACCTTCGTCCGTCTCGACCACGCGTCCCGCAGGCTGACAATCGATCCCTGTGCGACGTGCAAGGCGTGGCGAGTGCTCGGGCACAATGCCGACAAGCGACGTCGCTCCCAACGTGCGCGCAGAGCGCACCATCTCGTCGATCAGCGAACACTGAACCCGCAGCCTCATCTTGGATGGCACTGCGTCAGCCACAAATACGCGACTTGATTCCCAAATGTGGGGGGCGACTGGGGCCTCTTCGAACAACAGGTCCGAAGGCAGGCTTTCAAGTAGCCCAAGTTGAGCATCGCGGATCATGTAGGAATAGATGCCACAGCGCGCTGTCGTTGGTGTCAAACGAACACCGGCCAATACACGGCCAAACTCGTGAACTGCGACCCACCGGCTTGCCGGAGTGTCATACTGGTCGAATTCCATGCCATCGGCTTCTGGCAACTCCCAGTGATTGCGTTCAATAAACGTCTTGTGACGCGCGCGAAGCATGTTTGCAAAAAGCTCGCCATGGTTGTGCATATTTTCGAAAGATAGAGTAGTGACTTGCATTGGATAGGCCTCCAGTCTGGGTTGAAAATACAGTCCAGGGGAGGCCCAAAGGCCTAGAGCAATTGGTATTCGCGCGCCTTTTTCAGTGCTTGTGCAGTTGTTCGCGCGCCAAGTCTGACGCGGGCAGACTGCAATCTTGCCTTAAGTGCGCTTTCGGAAATACCAAGTTTTGCAGCCGCGGCAGTATGCCGATCCCCGTCTGCCAGTAATCGCAGGGCTTCAACCTGCGCTGGCGTTAATTCGGTTGGGGGTTCCGCGGAAACATGGAGGCGCTTAACAATTTTGACCGCCTCGGCAACTTCTGTATCGGTAAATTCACGATCCTCGCGCGCAATTTCGACGATCGTTCGTGACGTAATAGCTCCATGTGAAACCACTGCCCCATAAACCAGGCCATAATCACGTGCCTGGCCAAGAATATTGAAGGGGTCCGGCAGTCGTATTTCGCTCCACCTGGTGGAACCTTTTACGCCGAATCCCCAGAAAACCAGGGGGTCACGCAGAGCAAATGCATTGTCGTCATATATTTTTGTCCAGGCATCCTCATAGGTGCGGACATAGACAAGTGGCGAAGCGAAACGAATGTGAAGTCCGGCAGAAAATCCTTTGGGAGCGATTTCCGACAATGCATCGAAACCCGCCTGAAGACCCGGTTTCTCGGGTTTATGAGCAAGTTTGGAATGCTTTTCGCTGTTTAGCGTGTCGTATGTCTCATTATCGCGCCACATATATCAATTGCCTGTCAATCGTCCGTCCATCGGTCCGCACATTCATCTTCGGCCTGTTGCCGACAATGCTATTACAGTCTCTTACCCCACCTGTCCAATTAGATAGGTTGTTGCTACGTCTTAGTCAACTTTAAAGTGTATAGAAGTTAAGAATACAACGAAAGATTTAGCGATGAAAAAATCAACACATTTATCAGACCTCAGGTCACTGGTTTCACAGGATGTCTTTGTTGATCTTGAGAGATTCCTCAGTCTCAGCGCCTTTCACGCACAATCGCCTTCGGATGCCGAAACCCGCCTACTGGAATCGCTTTCAGTCACATATTTCTTAAATCGGATGCCAAACTAAAAAAGGGACCGCACATGCGATCCCTTTTTAATCAGACACCTGAAAAATGCTTATTCTTCAGCAGCTTCTTCTTCCGCAACCCGTGCGCGGTCGCCCGCGCCTTTGGCGTCCACGTCCCGGTCAACCAGTTCGATGATGGCCATTGGGGCCATATCGCCATAACGGAAGCCAGCCTTAAGAACGCGGGAATAACCACCCTGGCGCTCAGCATAACGTGGTCCAAGAACCTCGAACAGTTTCGCCACATAGGCGTCCTGCTTCAACTGCGAACCAGCTTGGCGACGCGCGTGAAGATCACCGCGTTTTCCTAGGGTTATCAGCTTGTCGATGATCCGCTTAAGCTCTTTGGCCTTTGGCAGAGTTGTTTTGATCTGCTCATGTTCAATGAGCGAGCCAGCCATGTTCGCAAACAGCGCCTTGCGGTGCTCGTGTGTGCGGTTCAGGCGGCGATAGCCTCGTGCGTGACGCATATTTCTTACTCCAATGTGCCTTCTACAGGCGGTTTTGCTTTGTCTGGCAGCCGATGCGTGTCAGCCGCTCTCCTTGGGGTCTCTCCGGGCTTGACCCGGGGCCTCGAAACTCTCGCCGTTCGACCCGAAACGGCGAGGCCCCGGATCATGTCCGGGGCGATCGCAAAGCGATCAGAACTGGTCTTCGAACTTCTTGGCCAGGTCTTCGATATTCTCCGGCGGCCATTCCTCGACATCCATGCCAAGGTGCAGACCCATTCCAGATAGAACCTCTTTGATCTCGTTCAGCGACTTGCGGCCGAAGTTTGGCGTGCGCAGCATTTCTGCTTCGGTCTTTTGAATGAGATCGCCGATGTAAACGATGTTGTCGTTCTTCAGGCAGTTTGCAGACCGCACCGAAAGTTCCAGCTCGTCCACTTTCTTCAGCAGAAGCGGGTTGAACTCCAGACCATCGTCTTCGTCCTGACGGCTTGCCGATTCCGGCTCGTCGAAGTTCACGAAGATCGACAGCTGATCCTGAAGAATGCGCGCTGCGTAAGCAACCGCATCATCCGGCGTAACCGAACCATCTGTTTCCAGCTTCAGTGTCAGCTTGTCATAATCCAGAACCTGCCCTTCGCGGGTCGGCTGAACATCATAGCTGACCTTCTTGACCGGCGAATAGATCGCATCAACTGGCACAAGACCAATCGGCGCGTCTTCGGGACGGTTCTTGTCGGCAGCGACATAGCCCTTGCCGGTGTTTACGGTCAGTTCAATGAACAGATCGGCGCCATCATCCAGGTGACAGATGACATGCTCTTTGTTCAGGATCTCGATGCCAGCGGTTTCCGAGATGTCACCAGCGGTAACAACCTGCGGACCCTTAGCGGAAATCGACAGACGCTTTGGCCCTTCGACTTCCATGCGGATCGCAACGCCTTTGAGGTTCAAAACGATGTCGGTGACGTCTTCACGCACACCGGCCACGGATGAAAACTCGTGCAGAACGTTGTCGATCTGAACGCTGGTGATAGCCGCGCCCTGAAGCGACGACATCAAAATGCGACGCAGCGCGTTGCCCAGCGTCAGGCCAAAGCCACGCTCAAGCGGTTCAGCCACAACAGTTGCATTGCGAGACGGGTCATTGCCCGGCTTCACTTCAAGCTGCGTTGGCTTGATCAATTCCTGCCAGTTCTTATGGATCATGTGGGTCTCCTCAATTCTGGTCTGCGGCCCATGTCCAAGACAACAGACGCCCCGAGGGTCAAAATGACATTGCCGGGCCCCGGAGTATTTCCAAGGCCCGTGCGCTAATCTTTATCCGTTAAACGCGACGGCGCTTTGGCGGACGGCAGCCGTTGTGTGCAATCGGCGTCACGTCACGGATCGACGTGATGTTGAAGCCCACAGCAGCCAGTGCGCGCAGTGCCGATTCACGACCTGAACCCGGCCCCTGAACTTCGACTTCCAGCGTGCGAACACCATGCTCCTGAGCCTTCTTGCCCGCATCTTCCGCGGCCATCTGAGCAGCATAAGGCGTCGACTTGCGCGAGCCTTTGAAACCCATGGTGCCTGCCGACGACCATGCAATGGCGTTGCCCTGCACGTCCGAGATCAGGATTTTGGTGTTGTTGAACGAAGAATTCACATGAGCAACGCCAGTGGCGATGTTCTTAGAGGCCTTCTTTTTTACGCGACGATCACGTGCCATTGGTCAGCCTCCTTATTTCTTCTTGCCGGCAATGGCCTTTGCGGGGCCTTTGCGGGTGCGTGCGTTTGTGTGTGTCCGCTGACCGCGAACCGGCAGGCTGCGACGGTGGCGCAGGCCACGGTAGCACCCAAGGTCCATCAGACGCTTGACGTTCATCTGAACTTCGCGGCGCAGGTCGCCTTCGACGGTCAGGTTGGCATCGATGTACTCGCGGATGGCCAGAACTTCAGCATCGCTGAGTTCATTGACCCGACGCGTTTCGTCGATTTTTACGGCTTCGCAAACAGCTTTTGCTGAAGTTGGGCCAATTCCGGTGATGTAGGTAAGGGCGATCGGAACCCGCTTTCCAGTGGGTATGTTGACGCCGGCAATACGTGCCACGTGTGGTCTTCCTTTTCGTTGCGAGCCCGTGATCCCAGGCCCTTTTTTCACAACGTAAGCCCGAGGCGTGTGGCCACGGGCTTTACGACGTAATTCGGGTGGTTTTCCGTCCGGGGTGCGACCCCTGAAATGGTTAACCGATTCTCTTGCGAGATGGCGGTATTTAGGGTGTTGCGGGCGTGGGGTCAAGGGCGCGCGACGGGGGTGTCAAGGGTTTTGTCGCCAGGGCACATCTGCTACGATTTTCCTCATGCGAAACGGACCAGTTTTCCAAGTTGATCTTGAGACAGATCTTGATGCCGTTTTGATGTATCTAAGCGCAGAATGGGGTTACTGTCATACCGGCCTTTCTGGCGCTGACTTCATTAACAGAACATATTAGCCAGATGAAATTACGTGCACGATCCTTAGGGCCGAAGGTCTGGATCCAGAACTGGACATCAAACAACGTCGAAGCATAGCGCGCTTTTTTAAGGACCGTTACGGTGAAATCATTAACTCGCGAACTTTCGGAGTTTGAACTTAACCGTCTAGCGCACCCGCAATCCCAGCCGCAACCTCATCGATCTCACCCAGCCCCGGTACCCACTGAAGCTGCCCCTTGGCGTGGTAATAACCGATCAAAGGCGAGGTCTTCTTGTAGTATTCCATCAGACGGATCTTCAGGCTTTCTTCATTGTCGTCGGCACGTGCCGTGCCGCCAGCGGCCACCGCTTCCTTCGCGCGGTTCAGGATACGACCGACCAAAGCCTCGTCGTTCACTTCCATAGCGATAACGTGGTTCAATCCGGTTCCATGTTTCTCCAGCAACGCGCTTAAAGCGTCGGCCTGCCCGAGCGTCCGTGGGAAACCGTCAAAGATAAACCCGCCGCCATGGTCACCCTCGAGTTTCTCCTCGATCAGACCAATGACGATCTCGTCCGTTACGAGTTCGCCTGCATCCATGATGGCAGCAACCTTGTTACCCATCGCGGTGCCCGATGACCGCGCCGCGCGCAGCATATCCCCGGTCGATAGCTGGATCATGCCGCGCTTCTCGACAAGGATCTGCGCTTGCGTTCCCTTCCCGGCCCCCGGTGGCCCAAGCAGAATTATGTTCATCGGCGTTGTGTCCCCTTACCCTTCCCGCCACGCTTCTTGCCGCGCAACTGGGATTTCTCGATCAGCCCTTCGTATTGATGGGCCAACAGATGAGACTGGACCTGCTGGATAAAGTCCATACCCACGCTGACAATAATCAGGATCGAGGTGCCGCCAAAGTAGGCCGTGATCGCAAGGTTCGTGCGCACAATCTCCGGCATCAGACAGACCAGCGCCAGATAGCTGGCACCAAGCACAAGAATGCGGTTCACAACGTATTCAAGATACTCTTCGGTCTTCTTTCCGGGGCGAATGCCGGGGATAAAGCCGTTCTGGTTCTTCAGGTTTTCGGCAACATCATCAGGTTTGAACGACACGTTAAATGTATAGAAATACGTGAAAAACATGATCATGCCCGCAAAGAACAACAGGTAAAGCGGCTGTCCGGGGCCGAAGTAGGCCAGTATCCAACTCATAACCGGTCCTGCCGAACTGCCCGAGAAGGTTGAAAGCGTGGTCGGCAGCAGCAGCAAAGACGATGCAAAGATCGCCGGGATAACTCCAGCCGGGTTCACTTTGACCGGCAGGTGCGACGATCCGCCGTCGTAAACCTTCATGCCAACTTGCCGTCGCGGATACTGAATATGAATTTTTCGCAGACTTCGCTCCATGAAGACAACGAAGACAAGCGTGCCCAGAAGCATGACGATAATGCCCAGAATCACCGCTGTGGACAAAGCGCCCGAGCGACCTTGCGCCAGGAACTGGCCCAATGCACCGGGCAATTCAGCGATGATGCCGACATAGATGATCAGCGAGATACCGTTGCCGACGCCGCGTGCAGTGATCTGCTCACCCAGCCACATCAGGAACATTGTGCCGCCAACCAGCGTAATCACTGTAGAAGCGCGGAAGAAAAGGCCGGGATCAGTCACCAGACCGCCCGCTTCCATCGAAACCGCAAGGCCATAAGCCTGTACAGTCGCCAGGAACACCGTGCCATAACGGGTGTATTGCGTCATCTTGCGACGGCCGCTTTCACCCTCTTTCTTAAGCTGTTGCAGCGGGCCCCACATGGCGCCCAGAAGCTGAATGATGATCGACGCCGAGATATACGGCATGATCCCAAGGGCAAAGATACCCATCCGGCTGAGCGCGCCGCCGGTAAACATCCCCAGAACACCAGCAATACCACTGGCCGCCTGATCCATGAATTCACGCAAAGCAAAACCATCAATGCCGGGAACCGGAATATAGGTGCCGATGCGGTAAACGATCAGAAGTCCGATGGTGAACAAAAGACGTTGCCGAAGCTCAGTCGCCTTGCCCAGCATGCCCCAACTGACGTTCGAGGCCATTTGCTCTGCTGCGGATGCCATACGTATCTCTCTTATAAAAGCACCGCCAAACCGGTTCCCGGTCGGCGGCGCTGGAAAACCTGTGGTGATATGTAAGCGGCCAATGCGCCGCTCACAAGCTGTTACTCAGCAGCCGACGCAGAAGTGACCGTCAGCGAGCCGCCGGCTTTTTCAACAACCGCAACAGCAGATTTCGACGCGCCAGTGACCGAGATAGTCGCCTTTGCCGAAAACTCGCCCTTGGCCAGCACCCGAACGCCGTCTTTTTTGCGACGCACAAGACCGCTTTCAATCAGAACATCTTCGGTGATGTCTTTTTTGGCGTCGATTTTCTTGTCGTCGATGAATTTCTGGATCAGGCCCAGGTTCACAACTGCAAATGCCTTGCGGTTTGGCTTGTTGAAGCCACGTTTAGGCAGACGCTGATACAAAGGCATCTGGCCGCCTTCGTAACCGTTGATAGCCACACCCGAACGGGATTTTTGACCTTTAATACCGCGACCGGCGGTTTTACCCTTGCCGGAGCCCGGACCGCGACCAACGCGTTTTGCTTTTTTGGTCGCACCTTCGTTGTCACGAAGTTCGTTTAGTTTCATGTCGCTTCTCCTTGCCGGATGCGGCCCCCAGCGACGGGAGCGGCCGAACACGGCGTTTTTGATAAGGTTTATGCGGCCGAATTTGCGACCACCGGCGGCGTATAGACCTGCGTCACACCTGAATCAAGCGTTGTTTTTCAGGATTTTGGCAGCTGGAAGCTATGTTATCAGGCAACTAAGAAGACGAGGCACCAGCCCAGACACCTCAAACATTTCGCACGCGGGCACAAACAAATCGTTTGACCTCAAGTTAACTTGAGGTCGTAGAAAGCCTCGAATCAAACATGCAAAGGAGAAGTTCCATGTTCAAATCGCGCCCAAGACAACCAGCACATTCGTTAAGTCGATCCATTCAAATGGAAGTATTGTCGCTTCGCCACGCCGATCAGTTAGATCGGTTAGGCATGTCGAAACACCTGCAGCGTGACATCGGCATTGACTGCGGGTGCCTGGACCGCCCAGGGGCGATCAACTGCCGTTGATGGCCTTCGCGCCTGCGGCCCTAGCGCAGCCTCAGCGACTGGATCACCTGGGCTGCGCCAGCCTCTAATTCGTCCATTATCTTTGCTGCGGGCATGACCTCGCGCACTTGTGCGACCCCCTGCCCAGCCCACATTGACATCGCTTCAATTTCACCGGTGTCTCCGGAAGACGGCGTATGGCTTTGATACCGAAGAACATCACGGTTCTGACTGTTTTGACCAATTACGCTGCCCTCAAGCGAGCGGCTACCGGGCTCTGGCCGCCCTTCGGCCATCCATTGCGCGTATACCGAATTCTTCAGCGCACGGTGCGGCGCGTTTTCCCAGCCGTGATCGAACAGGTTCGCAGAGTAGAAACTATCATCTTCCCCGGCCTCTAGTATCCGCTGCCGGTATACCTCGTGAATATCCAACTCTTCGGCTGCCAGAAACCGGGTGCCGACCCAGACGCCAGATGCACCAAGTGCCATTGCCGCTGCCATCGCACGTCCATCAGAGATACCACCAGCCGCAACCACCGGCACATCGCCCGCCACATCTACCACTGCCGGGATCAACGCCATGCTGGCCACAACGCCCCACACATGGCCACCCGCTTCCCATCCTTGCGCCACCAATACATCGGCGCCGGCATCAATCGCCTGTCGGGCCTCTGCAGCGTTACAGACAGTAACCATGGCTTTGGCACCTCCCGCCTTCACGCGCGCAATCGCCGCTTCCGACATGCCCCAAAACAACGAGATGATGGGAACGTCCACACTCAGACAGGCATCTATCTGATCTTCATGGGGAAATCCGACGTTCAGATTAACCGCAAACGGCTTGTCCGTCCTGTCTCTGATGTCTGCCACTGCCGCGCGGATTTGATCAGGCGTGCTTCGCCACAGCGGGATCGTACCCAGGCCACCCTCGTTGCTGACAATGCCGACCATCTTCGGGCCAACGGCACCCCCCATAGGCGCAAGAATGATCGGGCGGTCGATGTTCAGTGTATCGCAAAGACGATTGGTCATAGAGTATGGGCCTTCAAGTTATTGAATTGTCCGACCAAACAACCATCAACCGCACCTGTCCCGCAACCCAAAGCCCTCTCCACAAACGCAAAACGCCCCGGCGTTTCCACCGGGGCGTTCAAATTTTCCAGGTCGAAGCGGGCTTAGCCGCGCTCTTCCACGATCTCAACCAGATGCGGGATCGAGTTGACCATGCCGCGAACCGAAGGTGTGTCTTCCAGCTCGCGGGTTTTGTGCATCTTGTTCAAGCCCAGGCCCACCAGCGTTGCACGCTGTTTGGCCGGACGGCGGATCGGGGAACCGATCTGCTTGACGACGATGGTTTTTGCCATGGTTTAAGCCTCCTCGGTCTCGGCAGCAGGTGCCGGAGCTGGTGCTTCGTCACGCTTGGGCAGAATGTCAGCGACTTTCTTACCGCGACGCTGTGCAACCGAACGTGGGCTGGCTTCTTTTGTCAGACCGTTCATGGTCGCGCGGATCATGTTGTAAGGGTTCTGCGAACCGATCGACTTAGCAACAACGTCCTGAATGCCCAGCATTTCGAACACAGCACGCATCGGACCACCGGCGATGATCCCGGTCCCAGTTGGGGCTGTGCGCATAACCACTTTACCGGCGCCATGACGACCTTCGATATCGTGGTGCAATGTGCGACCTTCGCGCAGGGGCACGCGGATCATTTGGCGCTTGGCCTGCTCACCGGCTTTGCGGATCGCTTCTGGCACTTCTTTGGCTTTACCTTTGCCAAAGCCAACGCGACCTTTCTGATCGCCAACGACGACGAGGGCTGCGAAGCCAAAGCGCTTACCACCTTTTACGGTCTTCGAAACGCGGTTGATCGCGACCAGGCGGTCAGCGAATTCCGGGGTCTCGTCGCGTCCACCGCGTCCACCGCGCTGGTTGCCGCCCCGTTGATTTGGATCTCTGGCCATCTGGCCTCCTAATTTATCTCTGCGCCGAAGCGCCTGTTGTCCAACCGAAGTGCCATGTGGCCCCGGTCATCGAAGGTGGGATGAAACCCCACCCTTCTTTTCAGTCAAATCTACATGTCCAAATCATTGAACGTATCGTAGACCTTCTTCGACGGCACGACACCGCACCTGCTCAGAAAGGTACTTAGTTCGAGAAAGGTGGCAAAATCGGTGTGACATTCACATCCCCACACCGCCTCGCAATCATAACACAGCATAACTGTGCGACCGATTGCACCTATCTCAACCTTTCTTAGCCAGTCCTGCCCACAACGCGGGCAAGCCTTTTTCATTTAGATCTTCAACCCTGCTTCCCGCGCAGCGTCGGCCAGGGCCTTCACTTTGCCGTGGAACAGGAAACCACCGCGGTCGAAATAAGCCTCTTCGACGCCTGCCTTCTTGGCACGCGCGGCGATGGCTTCGCCAACCTTGGTTGCGGCTTCGATGTTGTTCTTGCCAACAACACCAAGGTCCTTTTCGAGCGACGAAGCCGATGCCAGCGTGGTGCCTGCCAGATCGTCGATCAGCTGGACGCTGATGTTTTTGTTCGAACGGTGAACCGACAGACGCACGCGTCCGGCGTTCACTTTGCGAAGTTTGTTCCGGACGCGCATGCGGCGCTTCTGGAACAGCTCTCTTTTGGAAAGTGCCATGTGTCCGGTCCTTACTTCTTCTTGCCTTCCTTGCGGAAGATATACTCGTCTTTGTATTTGATGCCTTTGCCCTTGTAAGGCTCCGGCGCACGCCATTCGCGGATATTAGCCGCAACCTGACCGACGAGTTGTTGATCGATGCCTTCGATGACGATTTTCGTCTGTTTCGGACAGGTGATTGCAACACCTTCCGGAATCTGGAATTCGACATCGTGGCTGTAGCCAAGGTTCAGGCGCAATACGTTGCCCTGAATAGCTGCACGATAACCAACGCCGTTGATCTCAAGTTCTTTCTTGAAACCAGCCGATACGCCGGTGACCAAGTTGCCAACCATCGTGCGGCTCATGCCCCACTGCTGCTTGGCGCGCTTGGACTTGCCGCGCGGTTCGATTGTCACCACGTTTCCGTCAATGACGATGCTTACATCGTCAGAGGCGGTGAAATCGCGGCTGCCCTTCGGGCCCTTGACTGTGACGGTCTGGCCGGAGACTGAGGCTTCAACCCCAGAAGGCAGCTCGACCGGTTTTTTCCCAATACGAGACATTGTTCTCTCCTTAGAAGACCGTGCAGAGCACTTCGCCGCCGACGTTAGCCGAACGAGCATTCAGGTCCGACATAACACCTTTTGGCGTCGACACGATCGACACACCCAGACCCTGACGGACCTGTGGGATGTCTTTCACGCCCATATAAACACGACGACCTGGGGTCGAAACGCGCTTAAGATCGCGGATAACCGGAGTGCCCTCGTAATACTTCAGGCTAATCTCGATCGCCGGATGGCCATCTTTACCGGTCGTTGCTTCGTGGCCGCGGATGTAGCCTTCGTCGGCCAGAACATCCAGAACCCATGCCCGCAACTTGGACGCAGGTGTTTCGACTGTGGACTTCCCGCGCATCTGCGCATTGCGGATGCGGGTCAGCATATCACCTAGAGGATCATTCATACCTTACCCTCCTTACCAGCTTGACTTGACCATGCCGGGGATCTGGCCATTCGACCCAAGATCCCGCAGCGCGATCCGGCTGAGTTTCAACTTACGATAATAGGCGTGTGGACGCCCCGTCAGCTGACAACGGTTATGAAGACGGGTGGCAGAGCTGTTGCGCGGCAGTTTCGCCAGTTTAAGGCGGGCCTTGAAACGCTCTTCCATCGGCTTCGATTCATCATTTGCGATCTCTTTCAGCGCGGCACGCTTAGTGGCGTATTTTGCCACCAGTGCTTCCCGCTTCTTTTCGCGTTCGATCATTGCTTTCTTTGCCATCTCGTAATCTCTCCCAGGCTCAGCTGTTGAATGGCATGTTGAAAAGCTTCAACAGCGCCTTGGCTTCTGCATCCGTGTTGGCGTTGGTGCAGATGATGATGTCCAGGCCCCAGCTTTCGTCGATTTTATCAAAATCGATTTCAGGGAAGACCAGATGCTCTTTCAGACCCATGGCATAGTTGCCACGTCCGTCAAATGACGTGCCCTTCACACCGCGGAAGTCGCGAACGCGTGGCAGAGCGACCGTGATCAGACGATCAAGGAAGTCATACATGCGGTCGCCACGAAGTGTGACCTTGGCACCCAAAGGCATATCCTCACGAACCCGGAAACCCGCAATGGACTTCTTGGCGCGTGTGATCAAAGCTTGCTGACCGGCAATCGCCGTCAGGTCAGCCTGTGCCGATTTGGCTTTCTTCGAGTCTTTGACCGATTCCAGACCTGCGCCAATGTTCAGGACGATTTTGTCCAGACGCGGGATCTGCATGTCATTCTTGTAGCCGAACTCTTCTTTCAGAGCGGCGCGAATGCTATCGGCATAGTGCGTTTTTAGGCGCGGGGTATAGTTTGCTGTGTCCAACATCAGATCACGTCCCCCGTGGTTTTCGCAAAGCGCACTTTCTTGCCGTCTTCAACTTTGAAGCCGACGCGGGTTGCTTTGCCGTTACCGTCTAGAAGGGCCAGGTTCGAAAGATCGATTGGCATCGCCTTTGGCTGACGGCCACCTTGTTCGGTTTGCGACTGGCGCACGTGACGAACAGAGATGTTGACCCCATCAACCACAGCCTTACCAGCCGATGGATTCACAGATGAAATCTCGCCCTCTTTGCCCTTGTCCTTACCGGCAAGAACAACGACCTTGTCGCCTTTTTTGAGTTTCGCAGCCATCAGAGCACCTCCGGAGCCAGCGAGATAATCTTCATGAAGCTTTTCCCGCGCAGCTCACGAACAACTGGCCCGAAGATACGGGTGCCTACAGGCTCGTTGTTGTTGTTGAGGATCACGGCGGCGTTGCGATCAAAACGGATCGCGGTGCCATCTTCACGGCGAACTTCTTTAGCAGTGCGTACGACGACGGCCTTACGGACGTCACCTTTCTTTACGCGACCGCGTGGAATGGCTTCTTTAACCGAGACGACAATCACATCGCCTACGGAAGCGTATTTACGCTTCGAGCCACCCAGGACCTTAATGCACTGAACACGGCGTGCGCCGCTGTTGTCAGCAACATCCAGGTTGGTCTGCATCTGGATCATTTGGTTTCTCCCGACCTGTGGGACCGCCTTGCAGTCATTGGCCCCAGGGTTTCGCTAAAATTAAGAAAAGTGACCGCTTATTCGGCGATCACTTCCCAACGTTTCGTCTTCGACTTGGGCGCACATTCCTGAATGCGAACCTGGTCGCCTGTCTTGAATGTGTTAGCCTCATCGTGAGCCCGGTATTTCTTGGACTTACGAATTGTCTTTTTCATAACCGGATGCGTAAAGCGGCGTTCGACCGAGACGGTAACGGTTTGTGCGTTTGCGTCGCTGGTGACAGTGCCTGCCAGGATTCTCTTTGGCATATCTTACGCCTCCTGAGCGGCTTCAGCCGCTTTTTGGTTCAAAATTGTCTTTGCACGGGCTGCGTCACGGCGAACCGAGCGCATGCGAGCAGTGTTTTCAAACTGGCCTGTGGCCTGTTGAAAACGGAGGTTGAAGGCCTCTTTCTTAAGTGCGGTCAACTCATCACGGAGCTGATCGGGAGTTTTCTCCCGCAGTTCATTGGCGTCCATCGCCGGTCTTCCTTTTTCAACATCACCGGAGAGCCGTTAGAAAACGTCACTCTGATTCCAGTGGAGTGGACAATAGAGGGGGCTTTTAGGCGGCAAACCCCCACTTGGCAAGCCTTGTTTTTAACAATCTTCCGGGCCGATTTGGTTGGGGGGAAAGTTGGCGCAACCTTCCCATACCCGGTGCCCCACCACACCTGTTAAAATGGGCAGATAGCAAACAATGTGGGATACGATATGTCGATTTTGAAAAAGGGCTTAAAGGGAGCGCCAGTCAAGCGGTTGCAGGAACGTCTCGGCATCACCGCTGATGGTGATTTTGGCCCAGGCACCGAACGCGCGCTGCGCGAGTATCAGTCCGCCAACGGCCTTGCCGTCGATGGTATCGCAGGCCCAGACACATTCTCCGCCATGGGACTGCACGAACTGGTCCTCTTGCGCAAAGGGTCGCGCGGCGCAGCCGTAAAACGCCTTCAAGAAGGCCTGGGCACAGAAACCGACGGCATCTTCGGCGCTGGCACCGAAAAAGTCGTCCGGGAATTTCAGGCATCACGCGGTCTGGACAGCGACGGCATCGCAGGCCCGGAAACTCTGGCCATGCTGGACACCTTCGAGGAAATGACCCCCGAGGTCGCTCAAAAAGCAACGGTTCAACCTGATGAAGAACACTTCGAAAGCGAACCCCTGCCCGAACTGAAGGGCGTTGATGTGGTCGCCGGGGCAGTCGTCGAGGTGCCCGAGAAAAAATCTGTCTGGGGCAAAGTCAAAGGCTGGTTCGGCTAATCAGTCCATTTCCGCCAAAAAAATCAGCCGGAATCGCAACCGCGGTTCCGGCTTTTTTGCATAGGCCTCAAACGTATTTCCTCAGGTCCACATCCGCGCAATCCCAGCTACTATGCCGGCAACACACCAGAATCGCGCCTTCAGGAGACCTGCACATGGACGTCACTGCCAAAAGCCTTAGCCCAGATCGCAAAAAGCGGTTCACCCTGATCATTCTGGCCTATCCCTTTGCAATGCTTCTGATCGGCCTCGCCGCCAACCTCCTGTTTTTCGGGATCAGCCAAGTTACCATCACCCTGCCCGCACCCATGGTGGTAAACGCCTTGATCGCCGCCGCGATCTTGCTGGTGATCAACCACGCCTGGCTGATGACTTCGACCGAACTGACCCGCCTGAACCACAACCTCCACGCCACACCCGAAGAATGGGCCGCCAGCGGAACCACCAAGGACAGCGCCACCAAAGAGGCTTTGGCTGAACTTGAACGCCGCCACAACGCCCACCGCAACACCACCGAAAACACTATCTACTTCGTGCTGCTTGCCGCAATCTTCTGCATCGTGTCCCCACCAGCAGCAGCCGCCATCACTTGGCTCACCGGCTTCGCCGTCGCGCGTCTCGGCTATACTTACAGCTATCTGCGCGGCCACGACGACGCCCGCGGCATCTTCATGAGCGCCAGTCTAATCGCAATGTTCGGCATGGCCAGTTATCTCGCCATCGCTGCGATGATCTAAGTCAAACCGGTCCCGGGAACCTCGGTCGCGCGACCCAATTGGATTAGCCCCAGGCGTAGTTAAAACTGACACTGATCCGATCATCTTCCGACATGTTCATCGGCACCTCGTGGCGCAGCCAGCTTTCCCAAAACAGCACGTCACCCACTTTCGGCGACACATAGACAAAGTTCTGCAACCCTTCGCGTGCGCTTTTATTGCGCGGCGGCGCAGCCATCATCATCGCGTGGCGCGGGTCTTCGAACTTGATCGCACTGGCATCTTCCGGCATCGCCACATAGGTGGTTCCGCTGATCACGGAATGCGGGTGGATGTGCGCCGTGTGAATGCCACCTTCGGGCAGAATGTTGATCCACAGGTCTTCCAGCTTCAGCGCCTTGTCCCCCAGATCGAAACCCAGTTCTTTTGCGAAAACCGTGACATGTGCGTCCAAGGCTTTCGTTACCGCCTCAAAAACTGGAAACCGCCACGCCAGATCGGTCAACGAGGCATAACTGGTGTAGCCCGGAAAGTCGTTGGCTTCGCACCAGTTCTGCCCAGCCTCGTCGTCTTCGGCAATCGACAAACAAGAGGCTTCCAATTCGGCGGCATCGACGGGGTCACCGTGATCCACCAATCGGGCGTGATAAAGCGGCGTGACAAAGAGATCGCGAATGTTGCTCATGTCCGCGGTCTTACCCCATCAACCACAACACCGACAATGCGTGAATGTCGCTAAACCACGGTCAGACAGGCGCATTTTGACCTATGAGCAACGGCCTGACTGACTGACCCGAATGCCAGCGCACGTACCGACCCGATGCCGCGCCTCCCCATAACGATAAGGTCTGCCTCGATTTCGTCGGCGACGGCTAACGTATCGACAGCGGGACTTGTGTCGCCAATATGGATTGCCGCAAAGGACCCACCCGACGATTTCAAGTTGTCTTCGGCTTCCTGCGTCACCTTTTGGCCGGCTTCGGCGATTTGTTCGGGGGTTGGCGGAACCTCAACGTGGCTCACAAAAGGGCCGACAACAACCATAGGCGTATCAACCTGGGGCGTATGACTTAGATGCAGCACCGCCCCATATTTCCTGGCAACATTCGCAGCCGTCGCCAATGCATTCTTCGAATGATCCGAACCGTCATAAGAAACAAGTATTGTCCTGAACATCTCAACACCCTCTCTCTGCTCCAAGTTTCTTAATTATAATGAAGTTGCCAAATCACTGCCTTGATGCGGATCAAAGTTGCCCGCCTGTTTTGGGGCCGATCACGGATCGGTTTCCAAAGGAGAATGCCCTTATTTGCCACAACTTTGACAAATACACGCGCGATTGCGCTTGTAAGGTCGTCATGGGGGTCGAGCGATCAAACGTGAAGGGCCATGCGCAAAACGAGCCAGTTTTCACGCTTTCTGCCCGCCAGCTTCAAGTTGGCGTGCCTGTTGTTGTGCCTGACAGGGGCAAAATCCGCCCAATCACAGGCGCTCTTGGAAAATGTTGAATTGGTTGGGATCGGCGTTAGCAGCACGTCCTCGCTGGCCGACAGATTTAGAACCGGAACCGGAGGATTGTCCGACGGATCAAGATACTCTTTTCAACGATACTACAGCACCGACTTTCAGGATATGCGCATAACGCTACTGTCGCCAGTCAATGCAAACTTTGGCGTAATCTGGGGCTTGGGCACAGGCGAGGGCGGTGAGAAATACCACATTGAGCCTAGCCTAAAAATCGGGTTTCTGGCCACCGAACCCATGGGCGACAACGGATTGTTGTCGCTTGCGGTCACGACTGTCCTGGGCGGCTATTTTCGCGAGGGTTCTTGCACCGCTGACTATGGTCCCATTGGCGGCGTACAGTCTGTGAACTGCCGCATGGCAGATTCGACATTGCCGCCAGCCGAAACGTTGAATTACCTTTTAAACCAGCGACCCAGCGACCAATTGGGTGTTTCACTCAGGTATCAATTGCGGTTTTAACGAAAAACGGCCGGGAAAGCCCGGCCGTTTTTTTGGGATATCCAACGCAATCACTTCGGGATGGAAATCGCTGATAGCGCGCATGCCAGACAGGCTTCGCCCTGACCATGCACCGAAACATCATAGTTTCGGATGGTATCTTCGCGCGCAGTCGCCAAAAGCTGATCTACAACTTGGGTCGGCGAGGCCGCTTCGAACTTGTCGCCCAAAATGGCAGCGTAACCGGACACGATTGGCGCGGCAAAAGACGTGCCTTCCAGGCCGCCATTCTCGCCCGACTTCACACCGACAACGAGAAAATTCGCCTGAACCAACGGATCATCACCGGCGATCGTCGAATAGCGCGCCATTGACGCCTGCTTCTTGGTGCCGCCGTCTTTGCTAAGCGCTCCGACAAACAATGTGCTCGGTGTATCGATCAAGCCAAGATTAAGCTCGTCATAGACGGTCAGAATGCTGCCACCAATGATTGCGGCAAATGACTCATCCACGGCGCCGCCATTGGAATTGCCTGCCGCTTTGACGAACACGGCACTGCCAGCTTTGGCTTGGGTAATAATCGAGTTACCCAGCGCACCAAGGTTAACCGTGCCACCGACCGGTTCCGCCAGTGCAAAGCTTAAGTTTACCACGTTCAGATCCGTGCCTGTCGCGCTGTAGTAGCGGGTAACGTCGAAAAGCACGTTTTCATTATAGTCTACGCCCGCCATCAGAACGCCATCTGACGCCAGAGCCGCTCCCGGTGCCACAAGCGAAGCTTGAAGCGTGGTCCAGGCACCATGCGATTGACTTTGCGACGTCCCATCAAGGTTGCCCGACAATGGGGTGCCATAGAAACTGTCGATAACGATCAGGTGCGATCCAACACCGGTAAAACTGCCGCCAAGCTGGGTTTCATCGAATGCAAGCGCCACATCGGTGTGCATCCATGAGTAATACCCATCCACCGTGCTGCCGCCGCCGTTGCCGCCATTTCCGCCGCCGCCACCTGGGCCACCGCCGCCGCCGCCGCGTCCCTGCGCATCAGCCGCCCCCGGCGCCATCGCCACCAGCGCAATTGCGACTAGCGGGATGAAGGATTTCTTGAGCAATGTCATCTGTGCTTCCTTCCCGTAAAGCAGGCGAGAAAAGTAACACGGACGTGAAGACGTTCAAAAAAATCTCTTAAAAAACGTCGTTTCGGACATTTCTTGCCGGATTTTGTCTGGTTTCTGGAAACAATAGGCAAAATCGCTCGCGATTATACCGGCAACGGGATTCCAAACCATTCGCGAGTCATTTCTTGCTTGAATAGCCAACAACCCCGCAATTTCACAAGACCTAGGCGTCCGCCGAACATTCAGACCGGGGCCAGCTTTCGGAAAATCTTGCAGGTTTAGAACGCTCGTTGCCGTTCCTCGTCGTTTTTACCTCTCAGCCACATTCGCTTGAACCATACTTTTGTAGAGTTCACGAATCCTCTGTGTCACTGGTCTTGCTCCAGTTCCGATCGGTTTTCTGTCGATCTCGGCAACGGGTGTTTGCGCTCCGAACGTGCCGGTCAAAAACGCTTCGTCAGCACCATAGGCTTCGTAGAGCGAATAGTTTTTCTCCCGCACGACAATGTCATTGTCACGGCAAAGGTCGATGACCTTCTGACGGGTCACCCCGTTCATGCAATAATCCCCGGTCGAGGTCCAAACCTCGCCCTTGCGCACAATGAAGAAGTTGCAGGCGTTGGTGGTATTCACAAACCCATGCGGGTCCAGCATCAATGCCTCGTCCGCCCCGGCTTGCTCGGCCTGCAAACAGGCGATCACACAATTCAGCTTGGAATGGCTGTTGTATTTGGCATCCTGGCTCATGGGCAGACCGCGCACCTGCGGAACAGTGGCAAGACGAATACCCTTGGATTGCAAAGTCTCAACTGGCTTGGAATGCTCCATGATGATCACCAACGTCGGCCCCGACCGGCTGAGCGAGGGATGCTGAAACGGCTTCACCTTAACGCCGCGGGTTAACATCAATCGGCAATGCACATCCGAATGCATGTCATTCGCCGCCGCGGTGCGTGTAAGAGCATCCAGAATACCTGCGCGGTCCATGCCCACATCCAGCGACACCGATTTGCACGATGCAAAAAACCGATCCATGTGTTCGTCGAAGAAGGCCCATTTGCCGTCATACAGGCGCATTCCCTCCCACATGCCATCGCCCAGCATAAACCCGCTGTCGTAAACCGAGACTTTGGCTTCGTCGCGATGGACGATGTCGCCGTTCACATAGATCCTGATATCCCGGTTGCGCAGATCTTCATCAGCATCATGGGTGGTCGGCTTTGCTTCAATCATGTTCACATCAGCCTTGTCGGCAGGATTAAGTCACTGGGGGCAATGCTGCCCTCCGCATCAAGGATTTGCAATTCCTGTGTTCGACAATTACCGCGACCGGATCTGCAAGCGCCATGGCTCGCAATGCCGGAGCGCCAAAATCAAAGCTCTTTATCGGCGCGGTTTTCTCGCCATCGAAGCCGTAGGTTTGCACCGATTCTGGCAATGGGTTCTGGTGGAAGCCGCTTTGGAGCCTTTGACGCAATCACGCGATCAAGCGTTGGAGATTGCACATTCATCGCCATATCAGCAGCCAACATGCCTGCCAATGTGCCCTTAGTCGTACCCAACCCATTCTGGACACAGGCAGTGTAAAGCCGCTCATCAATTTCTCCAACGACTTGCACGTTATTCAGGCTCAGGCACAGCCTCCCGCCCCATCTGAACTCCATGCCAACGTTCCGCAGTTTCGGGAACCTTGCATTGAAGGCGCGGTCATGGTCGCGGGCAACATCGTCAATGCGGCCGGACGACACTTCCATTGATGGGTCGAATGTGAACCGGTTCCTGACCACAATCCGATCACCACCTTGACCCGAAATGCGACGAACGGTGGTACCCACTGGATCTGCTGGTGTTACACCCCAAATGAGTTCACCACCAAGCCGAGAAACTTCATCGGGCGAAAGTTGGCGCGTCATCGACGCATAAGTGAAGACGTGCATCAGACGTCCAGGCAAGAAGCCAAAGCTGTTCAAATGCCCGTTGACGGCTAGTATAACCCGTGACGCGGTGATCTGGCCTTTCGGAGTTTTCGCGATCCAATCGCCATCGCGTTCCAAACTCACAACGGGGCTTTGCTCGTGAATGACCACACCGCTTTGCCCAAGCCCTTCGGCCAAGCCTCTTACAAAAAGGGCGGGCTGGATTATTGCGGTGCCGGGCGTGAACAATCCACTTCGATAATAGTCCGTTCCGGTGATCTGGCGCATTTTACTGGCATCGTAGATTTCGAAGTCTTCACCAAGTGCACTCAGATGGTGCGCATAATTCTGGTTGTGATCCTCGCCCTTTGATGTTGCAGCCGCATTGATTTTGCCCGACCGCGAAAATGCCTCGTTCGAAAGATTGAAATCCGTCGCCATCTGACCGGCAAAATCTATACCCACCCGGTTGTCGACGATCTGCTCGAGGTCGGCCTTATGTGAGCCGCCGTAATCTTCTGACGACAAATCATGCGGCAGATCGATCATGAAGCCCGAGTTGCGCCCTGATGGACCATCGCCCACGCGCGTGGCATCAAGCACGACGATCCGGTCGCCCGGACAGTTTTGCGACAGCCTGCGCGCCGCGGCCAGCCCGGCAAACCCGGCTCCGATAATCAGCCAGTCAGCGGTTTGCGTGCCTTCCAGCGGGGTTGGCGCCGGGGGCTCGGGCAAAAGCCGGTTCCATCCTGCGGGCCCCGGATCTTTCGGAAGCCTTTTTACGTTGATCGTCATGTTCAGTGAACTTGATTGAGGGCTTCTGCCGCCGGAATCTCGCGTTCGCGACGGGCGATATAGTCCCGCAACGCTTCGTCCGTTGCCTGCTCAAGCTTTGGTTCCTGATATTCCGACAACAGATCGCGCGCCCGCTTCAAGGCGCGTTCGGTTATCTCGACCGAGCCATCGGCTTGCCACTGCTCAATGGAATTGTTGTCAAACATCTCGGGCATGAAGAACGCGCGCTGAAAGTTCTCCAATGTATGCGGATGGCCCAGATAGTGACCGCCCGGCCCGACATCCCCGACCGCCGCCAGGGCCTCGTCGAAGTCATCCCATCGGATGCCTTCTGCCATGCGATACCCCATGGCGCACATCTCGGCATCCACCACGAACTTGGCCATCGAACAATGCATTCCAGCTTCGTTCCAACCCGCCGAATGCCAGATGTAGTTGGCCCCAGCCATCAACACCGCATTCAAAGTCATTGCACTTTCGTATCCGGCCTGGGCGTCGAATGTCTTGGCACCGCCAAGCGTGTTGGACGTGCGCCAGGGCACACCATAATACCGCGCCATCTGACCGATCATGAAGTTCATCAGGCTGATTTCCGGCGTGCCGGCCATTGGCGCACCTGACTTCATCGATACCGTCGAAAGGTAATGCCCATAAATTGCCGGGCAGCCCTTTCTGATCACTTGCGTATACGCCAACGCCGAAAGCGCTTCGGCATTTAGCTGGGCAACAGTTGGTGCCACAGACGCGGGTGTATTTGCACCACCAAGCACAAACGGTGAGCATAATACGGGTTGGTTCTTGCGGCAAAAGGCCCGCATGGCCCCCAGCATGGTTTCGTCCCAGACTAGCGGCGAGTTTCCGTTGCAATTGCCGGTGACAACGGGGTGGGTTTCCATAAAATCTTCGCCGAACAGAATGGCGCACATGTCAATGACGTCTTCAGCGTTTTTGGGGCTGGTGATCATGCCCATGAACGTTTTGTCGGAATGCTTCATCGACGAATAGGTGATGCGCAAGTGGCGCTGGCTTATCGGGTGATCATAAGGTTCGACGATATGGTGCGCCGACGAATGGATCGCGGGCAACATGTGGCTAAGCTTGTGAAAGTTCGCCAGGTCGTCCAGCGTCGGATTTCGCCTCACATCGTCAAGGTCACGCAAATATGGCGCACCAGTCATCGGCACGAATATCGAGTGATCGGCACCGAACGGTAGGTTATTTACCGGGTTTCTGGCGTGATAGGTAAAGGTCTCCGGAATTGTTGCGATCAGCTCGCGCACCAGCCCGCGGTCCAGATAGACCATCTCACCATCGACTTTCGCGCCGGCTTTGCGCCAGTCCTCCAGGGCAATGGGGTCTCGGAACTGAACCCCGACGTTTTCAAGAATGTGCATCGAGGCTGCATCGATACGTTCGACTTGCCCCTGGTCCATTGGCTCGGTCAGCGGCAGGCGGCGCTTGAGCGCTGGCAGCATCGACACATCGCGGGTCTGGCGCTGTGCCTTTCGATTGCCGCGCCCCCGACGGGCTGTTCCCACAGCTGCAACACTCATCCCACATTATCCCCGTCACGTGGATCAGTCAGATTGATCCATATTGTTTTCAACTCGGTGTATTGGTCGTGGGCGTGGATGCCATTGTCGCGGCCACCAAACCCGGATTGCTTGTATCCACCAAAAGGCGTCGAAGCGTCGCCCTCTCCGTAGCAGTTCACAGTGACGGTTCCCGCCCTTATGTCGCGCGCAGCCCTCATCGCGGTTCGCACATTGGACGTAAAGACGCTGGCGGCCAGTCCATAGGCCGTATCGTTGGCAACCTGAATTGCCTGATCCGTCGATGCAACTTCGATAACGCTCAGGATCGGGCCAAAGATTTCATCCACGGCGCGATTATCGTCCTGCCTGACTTCATAAACTGTTGGCGGCACGAACGGACCATCGACCTTACCACCAGCAAGCGCGTCGCCTTTCAGGTAAGTGGAAACCTTCGTCACATGTTCTGCATCAATCAACGCGCCCAAGTGATTTGCCGGATCAAGCGGGTCTCCAGTTTTCCAGTCCCGCAAACGGGCCTGTATGCGTTCCAACAATGGTCCCTTAACCGACTTGTGGACAATCAGGCGAGACGCGGCAGAGCAATTCTCGCCCATGTTCCAAAAGGCAGCATTGACCACATGCTCGGCCACATGATCCAAATTTTCCGCATCTTCCAGAACGACCGCCGGGTTCTTGCCACCGCATTCCAGAACGACTTCCTTGAGGTTGGAATCCGCAGCATAGTGCAGGAACCGGCGTCCAGTGTCCGTTGACCCGGTGAACGTCACCATGTCGACATCCATGTGACGGCCAAGTGGTTCGCCGACTGATGGCCCATCCCCCGGAAGAACCTGCAAAACACCGCGAGGCACACCAGCCATATGCGCAAGTTCGGCCACCCGCAGAGCAGTCATCGACGTCTGCTCGGCTGGCTTCACAATCACCGAACACCCTGCCGCCAGGGCAGGAGCAATCTTCCACGCAAGCATGAGAAGCGGAAAGTTCCATGGCAATATTGCAGCCACAACCCCGATAGGTTCGCGGACTATTAAACTGATTGCGTCGTCCCCGGCCGGGCCGGTCTGATCATATATTTTGTCGATCATTTCGGCGTGCCATTTGATGCAATGCATCGCCTCTGGGATGTCAACAGTTACGCAATCGCGGATTGGCTTGCCGCTTTCCAGACTTTCCAGCACCGCCAATTCGCGTTGGCGACGGGTCATAAATTTTACGAGCTTGATCAACACGTCCTTGCGGTGTGACGGATGTGCTTTTGACCAGTGACCCTGATCAAACGCCTCGCGCGCTTTTTGAACAGCAACGTTAACATCATCGGCACTGGCAGTGGCAATTGTCGCCAACGTCACTCCGGTCGCCGGATTTACAGTCGGCATTTTGGTGCCGCTGCTGGGCCGAAACTTCCCGTCAATATATGGGCTTGCCGGGAAATCCATGTCAGCGGCAATTGCTGCGTATTCCGCGCGTGTGAGAAGTTCTGTCATGACGGCGCTCCCTCGATAGCCGCGATTGCGGTATTCATTGTTCGAATGACCTCTTCCAGTTCGCGCCGCTGATCCTTGTTCAATGGCTGCAGGGGCTTGCGAGGAGGTCCGGCATCAATACCACGCATGGTCAGCCCGTGCTTGATGCATTGAATAAAGGCACCGCCCTGTTCAAGAACCCGCATCAGCGGCAACATCGCTGACATGATCGCCCGCCCCTTCGTAAAGTCGCCTTCAACGGCACAGGCGCGATACAGCGCAATATGCGCCTCGGGCGCAAAATTCGAACCCGCACAAACCCACGAGCGTGCACCCCAGGCAAAGAACTCCAGCGCCTGGTCGTCCATGCCGCAGGACAAGGCGATATGTGGGTAATCTCGTGCCAGCATGTGCAGCCGATTAGGATCGCCCGAGCTTTCTTTGATGGCACAAAAATTTGGGGATCGGCCCAATCGATCCAGACATTCTTCATCCATGTTGACCGACATCCGGCCGGGGTAATTGTAAAACATCACAGGCAGGTTGGCCGCGCGGTCAACAGCAAGCGCGTGCAGCGCAATCTCGCGTCCGGTTGGATAAGCGTATGGGGGCGTCGCGATTAGCAACGCGTCGGCACCAGCCTCTTTCGCGGCTTGCGCAAACATCACGCTGTCTTCGGTACGCATAGCTCCAGTACCAACAATCATCGGCACGCGCCCATCGATCAGATCACGGGCGCGGCTCATCAACTCGATCCGTTCTTCGGTGGACTGCGCATAATATTCACCCGTTGTCCCGGCAACGATCAGGCCATGGACTCCCGCATCGATCAGATGATCAATGACCGCCGCCAGTGCCTCATCATTCAGCGAAAAGTCTGAATGATATGGCGTAACCAAAGGTGTGTAGATACCTTCAAACTGCATTTTGCAGCTCCTCCAGAGAAACAACATTTGCGGGCAGCGGATCCGGACGCACAAAACGCTCCATTCGGTCGCGGGAAAGATCCCAATGCTGCAAGGTCAACTCCATCGCCAGGGCAGACTCGCGCGCTTCAATCGCAGTGATCAAGGCATCGTGTTGCTCGACGGCTTTTCCTATCAAAGCCTCTTCGGCAGACTCAGCGGGACGATAAAACGTCTGGCTTAGACGTGTGTGGTCGATCAACAGCCGATCCATGCAGGCCATCAGATACGAATTATGGGCCATTTGGCCGATTAGTTCGTGAAACAGAAAGTTCGTGATCGCGGATTTATTCGGATCCAGGTGTTTTGTTGCCTGTGCAAACTTGACCTGAAGCTCTTTCAGCATGTCCAGCTGCTCTGATGTCCGGTTTTCCGCTGCCAGATAGGAAATATTGGAATAAACCAGCGGCGCTGTCTGAAAAAATACCCGCATGGTCGGCAGATCCATGGACGCCACTTTTGCCCCCCGGTTGGCTTGTAGTCGAATGTATCCCTCGCCCGATAAGCGTTGCAGGACTTCCCGAAAAGGCGTGCGCGAAATGCCGTATTGGGCCGACAGCTTTGCTTCATCCAGGTCAGACCCCGGCTGCAAATCCATTGAAAGAATGCGCCTTTTTAGGTCCTCAAGACATTTCGATTTTGCATCTTTGGACATGTGATTCCTTTCGTATACATTTTGTATACAAAATCACATGGAGTTCAAGAGAACTTTCAGGCAGCCAATTTCGACTTTCACCGGATGCAGCCGGATGTCGCCCTTTAGTAAAACGCTCGCGACAACGAGCCGAACACTGGCACCATCAGCCCTGAAAGGGATAGGTCCGAAACCGGCGGGCTTACTTTCAACGACCGGTTGACCGGCTTGCGTCCAAATCGAATGTTGCTTGCATCGGTGTTTCGGGTTTTGCCCTGAAAAGCTGGCCAGATTACCATCACCGACAACCAACGGGAAAAACGATATGCGCTTAGGTGTTATTGGATGTGGAACAATTGCACGGCCCGCGGTTGAAGGCATTGCCTGCGACGTGCACCAGATTACAGTCTCCGAACAAAGTTCAAGTCACTCCAAAGCGCTGGCAGCGGCCTATGACAATATCAGTGTCGCCGACAATCAAGGCGTCGTAGACGCAAGCGATTTGATATTCTTGGGGTTGATCGCCGAGGATGCTCCCAAAGTCCTCCGGGAGGCTAAATTTCGTGATGACCAGAAAATAGTTTCTTTCATAGCAGCGGCCACTTTGGAACAGGCTGGTGCAATGACTCGGCCTGCGCCTGCCGTGGCGATCATGATGCCGTTTCCCAGCATAACTAGGGGCGGAACTCCGATAATGGTACAGGGTGATACCGCTCTGGTCGGTGAGATAGTTGGAGATCACAACAGCGTTTTCTCCTTGAAAGACGCCAAAGAGATGGCCTGAACCCACTTCGACTCTCTGCCCCTAACGACGCAAGCCCGCCGCCAATTTCCTGGCGGGACCTTTCTCTCAATCTGGGTAATATCGCTTGGGCGACAAACCAAACCCGGCAACGTCGTCGCTGCCTGCCCCTGCACTCCGAAGTGAAACGACCATCAAAGCCGACCTCGCCGCGTTTCATCCGCCCAAATTAGGGGCAATCGATCACTCGCTGTGCAATATTAAGTTGCCGTTGGAGACTAAAAACTCAACCGCAGCTTTGCAGTGGCGGCAGCCGTTTTGAGTCTTTGACCTTGATCTCACCACTCAATTAGATTGGCCGAAACAAGACATCGCCAAGGACCGAACTGATAATCAAAATAAGCCTGCGATGTCCCTTCGACGACAACAGGCGGTTCGATATTGATTACTATGTGAACACTCACGCCCCCATGGCTCGGGATCTGATGGGCTCCGCACTGAAAGGGTTTGAAATTGAACACGGGATCAGCGGTCGAGAGCCAGACACAAAGCCAACATATGTCGCAATTGCCCACTTGTACTTTAACTCTGTAGATGCCTATAAATCATCCTATGGACCACACGCTGCCGAGATCCAAAACGACATACCCAACTACACAGACATCCAACCAATTATGCAAATCAGCCGTGTGGAATGCTCGGATGCGCCAAAGGTAAGTTAGCACCGCGCTTCACCCAGCGAGAATTACAGTTCTCGTCTTCAGGCTCTGCCCAGTCGTTCGCTGCAAATGTCACCAATGACTGCACCGCGGACTTAGTTGCCACACGGTGTGAATATTCCAACGTTTGCTTTGATCGAACAGCTGAAGACCAGACTTTGGCAAACTGAATGCTATGGGCTGTGAAAATTTTAAGACCCCAATGGGACGTACAAGCATTTGACCTCGATCACGTCTTGATTGCTCTGCAACTCAATTCCAGGCACTTCCAGACTGCACAGATGGTAATCCCCGTCGTGGGATTGAAATAGTCGCTTGTCATCAAATCGGATGACATCGCGGACACCTTGGACTTTAAATCCATCTGCGGTTGCTGTGATCAGGCGCGGTTCTGCTCTCTGGCAATTGATGTCTGGACAGCAAGCCGGGTGAATCCACGGCTTTGCTGAAACTTCCGTTGCCGAAAGGGTGGCGATACAGATTATCGCTATGGGCTTCACTATGCTAAACACTATTTGATGGCCTTGTTTCGCGTCAGCCTTTTAAGAGCTTGGGTTCGGTTGGAATGTCCCGAAATGACTCTGAAATTGTTCTGAAATCTTCCGAACACGCGCATCAGGCCCGTGTGTTCTCGGTTCACGAACTGACACTTCGGACAGGAGAAGGCGTAGTTGTTCCCCTTCGCCGACAGTCCGCACAAGTCCTGACCGCCTTGATCGCAGCTGACGGGAAGATACTTTCAAAAGACGCATTGATAGCTGAAGTTTGGGGAAAATCTGCGGTCACGGATGACAGCCTGACCCAGTGTATTTCAGACATCAGGAAAGCGCTGGATGACGATGATCATCTTCTCCTGCAGACACATGCACGAAAAGGCTATGCACTTATGCGCGCAGATGGTGCAGCGTCACGTAATATCTGGTTCAGCAAGCGGGGCCTGGCCTCGGTCTTTGGCGTGGCAGGGGTTGCTTTGTTGTTAGCCGTTTCGTTGTGGCCGGATCGCGACTCATCCGAAAAACCAGCGATCGCGGTCCTAGCTTTCGAAGATTTCAGTCCGGCGCCCGACCAGGGATATCTAAGCGACGCGGTCGCTGAGGGGATAATCACCGAGCTTGCCCGGTTTGCGCCCTTTTCAACCATTGCCCGAAATTCCAGCTTTTCCTTTCGGGGCAAGGCTTTGAGCATTGAAGAAATTGGTGAGGCGCTGAAAGCCGACTATGTGCTGGAAGGAAGTCAGCAGAAGCTAAACGAGAAACTGATCATAACCGTTCAGTTGATCGACGCCAGCAACGGCCGGCACATCTGGGCTGAATCCTATGATGGTTCAGTGAGCCAGTTGTTTGAATTTCAGGCTGAGATCATTCGCCGCGTGGCTTCGACGGTGGGAGGACAACTGGCAGTATATCCGAACCCAACAGGAACTCGGGAAACCATCACGGCGATGCATCTTGCTGCGAAAGGCCTACAACATCAGCGCAAGTCGGGACCGGAGAACAATAGGAAATCCCAGTCATATTTTGAAGCTGCAATAAAGGCGGACGCAAATTCCTCTAAGGGCTATCTAGGAATGGGCTTTTACTACAGAAACATGGCTTGGTATGCAGAAACTGAAACTGAGCGAAACGCCATGCGGGGGAACGCGGTGGCAATGCTTGAGAGAGCTCTGGAACTCGATCCCGAGAACTATCTGACTCACTACTTGATGGGTCATTTGCACGCGGATGCAGGTGATCTTGATCTGGCCCGTGCGCGCTATGACAAGACCAAGCTGCTCAACCCCAGTTTTTCCAACGCATTTGTCGGCAGCTCACCACCATTGATTTATCGTGGCGATCTGGATGCGGCGATCGCCGATATTCAGCATGGTATGGCGATTGACCCGCTCCATCCGGAATGGTTTCACCGCTATCTTGCTTGGGCATACTGGTCTGCCGGAGACTGCGGGGCCGCGAAATCTGCGCTCGATCAATTGTCGAGACCAAGTCCTAACGCTTTGAAAACCAAAGCGGCGGTTCAAGTCTGTTTAGGCGAAACAGCAGACTCGCGAGTGACGGCGCAAGCGCTTCTTGAGCGCGAACCCAACCTTACGATCTCGATGGAGCGTGACAACTTTGATGGCCTTTGGACCGATCCGGGCAAGCTGGAGGCGTGGTTGGACGCGTTGCGTCTAGCAGGTTTACCAGAATGATCTGAGCGGTCGAGAAGCTGCCATTCATGCGCGGTGCAGCATTTGGAACTTTGGGCTCGAAGTTGCCCCTCGCTGCGCCAACCACCAACGACAGCTGAGCGGACATTCCCGCTGTTGACTAAATTATTCCAAACAGGGATTTTCCGTCTGCTGCCTATCTAGTTTAGGTGAAGTTGAATGCTAGTTTACTCCAATCCTATCCGCACGAAACGGGTCGTTTCCCTTGGGTCGGACATGGTACCAGAGTAGGGCAACTGGAAACTGGATCTTTCAACAATGACCAAAGCCGCCGCCCTAACCTTGGATCTGAACTCCACTATTATGTTGGTGTTGCTTGCCGCGGTTTGGGGAGGGTCATTTTCCTTCGGTGAAATTGCGCTGCGCGAAGTTCCTCCACTCACCATTACACTGCATAGAGTAATCTGGGCCGTACCGTTTTTGGCGCTGATTGTGCTTTTCAAAGGCATTACGGTTCCTCGATCCCTCCGAGTTTGGGGTGCTTATTTGGTGATGGGCGCGCTGAATAATGCCGTTCCCTTTTCACTGATTTTCTGGGGGCAAACGCAGATTGAAAGTGGGCTTGCTTCCATTCTGAATGGAACGACCGCCATGTTCGCGGCCGTTGTTGCAGGTCTTTTGCTTCCGGATGAACCATTGACCCCAAAGAAAATCATCGGTGCTGCTTTGGGTATTGCGGGTGTGGCTTTCATTATGGGGCCGAGTGCATTGACCGAGTTTAATCCCAGCAATCTTGCTCAGCTCGCCATCCTTGGAGCTACGTTGTCTTATGCATTTGCGGGTGTCTGGGGTAAGACAGCTCTAGCAGGCCAGCCTCCGCTCATGAACGCACTCGGAATGTTGATCGGCAGTACAGTATTGATGATACCAATCGTGTTCATGTTCGATGGGCCACCAAACCTTTCTCTCTCTGCAAGCGTGTGGGGCGCTCTTGTCGGCATGGCAGTTCTGTCGACGGCACTGGCATATTTTCTCTATTTTGCCATTCTGGCACGCGCTGGAGCCGCCAACCTGTTGCTGGTCACTTTGCTCATTCCGCCATTCGCCATCGGGCTCGGAGTGATGTTCCTTGGGGAGCAAATGGGGCTGGAAGCGTGGATTGGGTTCGCCATTATCGCATTGGGGTTTGCAGTAACTGACGGACGCTTGTTTTCGTTCCTATCTCGAAAATTTTCGACCTGAAGCGGTCGTCCGTGGAAGTTACTGCATTGGCCGATATGATCTCAAACAAAACATACCCAAAATCAAAAACCCCCGCCAGTTTCCCGGCGGGGGCTTAATTCTCAATCACGGTAAAGTCGTTCGACCGACTTACCAGTCCTCGCGAACAATCGTCCGTGTCTTGACCGGCAGTTTCATCGCAGCAAGGCGCAGGGCCTCGCGGGCGATGGCGTCGTTGACGCCGTCGATCTCGAACATCACGCGGCCAGGCTTAACCTTGCAAGCCCAGAAATCGACCGAGCCTTTACCTTTACCCATACGAACTTCGACAGGCTTCGAGGTCACCGGGGTGTCTGGGAAGATACGGATCCAGACACGGCCCTGACGTTTCATGTGACGCGTCATAGCACGACGAGCCGCTTCGATCTGGCGCGCAGTCACACGCTCAGGTTCGACCGCTTTCAGACCATAGGTGCCAAAGTTCAGGTCCGAGCCGCCTTTGGCTTCGCCCTTGATCCGGCCTTTATGCATCTTGCGGAATTTGGTGCGCTTTGGTTGCAGCATCTTATCAGCTCCTTAGTTCCGACGTCCGCCGGCACCACGAGGGGCCGGGCCGTCCTGAAGCTCTTGCTGACGACGATCGCGTGCCGCAGGGTCGTGCTCCATGATCTCGCCTTTGAAGATCCAGACCTTGATGCCGATGATGCCGTAAGGCGTCATGGCTTCGGCCAGCGCATAGTCGATGTCAGCACACAGGGTGTGAAGCGGCACGCGACCTTCGCGATACCATTCCGTCCGTGCAATTTCCGCGCCGCCAAGACGGCCCGCAACGTTCACACGAATTCCCAGTGAGCCCATGCGCATTGCGTTCTGAACGCTGCGCTTCATGGCGCGGCGGAAAGACACACGGCGCTCAAGCTGCTGTGCAATCGATTCAGCGACAAGCGCCGCATCAAGTTCTGGTTTGCGAACTTCAACAATGTTCAGGTGCAAATCACTGTCAGTCATTGTCGCGATCTTGCGACGCAGACCTTCGATGTCAGCACCTTTTTTGCCGATGATCACACCCGGACGAGCCGTGTGGATTGTCACGCGGCATTTCTTGTGCGGACGTTCGATAATGACACGGCTGATGCCGGCCTGCTTGCACTCATCCTTGATGAATGCACGGATTTTGATGTCTTCCAGCAGAAGATCACCATAGTCTTTCGTGTCGGCATACCAACGGCTATCCCAGGTCCGGTTGACCTGAAGCCGCATACCAACGGGGTTTACTTTATGACCCATTATGCTTGCTCCTCAATCTGGCGGACCTTGATAGTCAGTTCCGAGAACGGCTTGATGATTTTGCCAAAACGACCACGCGCCCGTGGACGGCCACGCTTCATCGTCAGGTTCTTGCCAACATAGGCTTCCGCCACGATCAGCTCATCAACATCAAGGTTGTGATTGTTTTCCGCATTGGCGATGGCCGACTGAAGACATTTCTTCACATCGTCCGAAATGCGCCGCTTCGAGAAAGTCAGGTCCGAAAGGGCCTTTTCAACTTTCTTGCCACGGATCATGGCTGCCAACAGGTTCAACTTCTGCGGTGACGTGCGCAACATGCGCGTCTTTGCCATCGCTTCGTTGTCCGCCACGCGGCGAGGATTCTTTTCCTTGCTCATGGCTTACTTCCTTTTCGCTTTTTTGTCGGCAGCGTGACCGTAGTAGGTGCGTGTCGGCGAATACTCACCGAACTTCTGACCGATCATATCCTCGGAAACGTTTACCGGGATGTGCTTACGGCCGTTGTAGACACCAAAGGTCAAACCAACGAATTGCGGCAGGATTGTCGAACGACGCGACCAGATCTTGATGACCTCGTTGCGGCCCGACTCGCGGGATGCTTCGGCCTTTTTGAGGACATAAGAGTCAACAAAAGGACCTTTCCATACTGAACGGCTCATCTTAGCGGCCCTTCTTCTTGGCGTGACGCGAACGCAGGATCAGCTTCGACGACGCCTTGTTCTTGTTCCGGGTGCGTGCACCCTTTGTCGGCTTGCCCCATGGCGAAACCGGATGACGGCCACCAGAGGTCCGGCCTTCACCACCGCCGTGCGGGTGATCAACCGGGTTCATCACAACACCACGCACAGAGGGGCGGATGCCCTTGTGACGGTTGCGACCGGCTTTACCGAAGTTCTGGTTCGAGTTGTCGGGGTTCGAAACCGCACCAACCGTTGCCATGCATTTCTGACGCACCAGACGAAGCTCGCCCGACGACAACCTGATCTGCGCGTAACCACCGTCACGACCAACAAACTGAGCATATGTGCCAGCCGCACGCGCGATCTGCCCGCCCTTGCCTGGCTTCATCTCAATGTTGTGGACGATCGTGCCGATTGGCATGCCCGCGAAAGGCATCGCGTTGCCCGGCTTTACGTCGACTTTCTTGCCAGCAATGATCTTGTCGCCAACAGCCAAACGCTGTGGGGCAAGAACGTATGCCTGCTCGCCGTCTTCGTATTTAACCAGCGCGATAAACGCAGTCCGGTTAGGGTCATATTCGATCCGCTCGACCGTGGCCGAAACATCGAACTTATTCCGTTTAAAATCTACAATCCGGTAAAGGCGTTTTGCCCCACCACCACGACGACGCATCGTGATCCGTCCGGTATTGTTCCGGCCCGCCTTCTTGCTCAGTCCCTCAGTGAGGGCCTTAACAGGGCGACCTTTCCAAAGCTCCGAACGGTCAATCAGCACCAGCCCGCGCTGGCCCGGCGTCGTCGGCTTATACGACTTGAGTGCCATGCTTTCTGTCTTCCGTTTGCTTGGCCGACGGGAATTTGCCCGCCGGTTGGTTTATAGGCCCCCGTAGGTGCCCGAATTCTGTTGGGTTTACCCCAAAAGCACACCACCCCGGACGAATCCGAGGTGAGCGTTCGGGCGGCTTGTAGCGGGGTTGGGTGGGGGTGGCAAGAGTTGCTTCGCGAATTCTGTGGGCCGGCGTCAAACGCAGCCAATTGCCGGCGGGCAACTGCGGCGAACGGCTGACATGAGCCCATACTACCGAACGCTGTACTATGTTCGAACGGCATCATTTAAAAGCGACACTTTGGCCAGACGGGCTCGGATCAAATCAACTGCCGCTTGTCATAACGGCATCTTCAACGAATTTAACGAACTTCGGGTCGTAGATTTTCTTCCCGTATGGGCTCTTCTCCCAGCAATTCGACATAGGGGGTCCTGAGTAGAACGCAGCCACCAATCGCTTCAGGTCGTTTAGGTCTTCTGGAACGGTGATGGATTGAAACTGCCCCCAATGCAGCCTCATCCAAATCTGACAGATCGTATCGACTTGCAGTGTGGCATCGACGCTTAAGTCCAGCTCAGAGCCTAACTCTTCGTATATTGGTTCCAGATTGGATGACTTGACCCAGTTCTCGCGCAGCTGCTGATTGTTCACCATCGCAAGATCGATTTCTCTGGCGCCCTCACCTCTCGCCGTTCGAGAGGTATCTGCCGCTGAAAGCCGCGCGAACCTGATCTGAACGGCGATGTAGATCAGGGAAATGACCAGTGCACACGCACCGACGATCTGTGTGACTTCCGATATTGTTTCCCAAGGCATGTTTGGTTCTCCTCTTCCGACCTTTCTCGGTGTTCCTCTCTGACTCCGATTCCGGTTATCAAAGCGGCTTAGCTAAAGGCGAAAACCGTTCGCGCCAAACGACGCAACGCTTCGCATCTCGGTGTTCGTAAGCGTCCATTGCGGCCTTCGGGTCCATAGTGAACGCATTCTCGGCGTCTTCACCCAGTGCTGTCAGGCGCATCGAATACCACGCCGTGACACCTCCGCGCGGCGGCGCGACGAACATTGGAAATTCCGGATCGCCGCCTGCATCACTGAGCCAAGCATTTGCCAGCGACGGGTTCAAAACCATCGCGCGGGCAAGGCTGATGCCATCGGCAGAGCCATCCTGAATGGCTTTGGCTGCCTGCTCACGGGTTTCAAACCCGCCGGTCAGAATAATGGGGATAGATGTGATGGACTTGGCGCGTTTGGCAAAGTCGATGAAATAGGGCCCGGACGAGGAGACTCCATCAGAGCTTGATTCAGCTCCGGGAAAATACGTTCCGCCGCTCACGTCGATTAGGTCCGCCGATGTTGCATCAAGCAGTCGCACAACCTCCAGCGCTTCGTCCTGCGTCAAACCACCCTCGAGCATGTCGGTAGAGTTGATCTTGATGCCAATTGGGTAGGCTGGCCCGACAGCGTTCCGCACTGCGTCAATCACTTCGCCGATGATACGGAAACGCCCGTCGATCGCGCCGCCGTAGTAATCTGTCCTGCGGTTGAATAGCGGGGACAGAAACTGGCTGAAGAGAAACCCGTGTCCAGCATGGATTAGGACGCCACCGAAACCGGCCTCCTGTGCAAGTGCAGCAGCTTGAGCGTAAGATCGAGGCAGGTCTTGGATTTCATCCAAAGACATGCCGTCGCATTTCAAACCCTCTACATCCAGCGGTGACGGCCCTTTGGGAGTGCTAATTGGTCCATGCGCCAAGGCACCAGCATGACCAAGCTGCGGCCAGATTTGCGCACCTTTCGCTGAGCCGCGTTTCGCCAATTCATGCAAGGCTGCCAAGTCTGCGTCCGGCACCAAGACGAGGTTGCTTGGTTTCTCGGCGTAATGCGGGGTGGTCTGCACCTCACCAATCAGCGACAGCGCCGCACCTCCCTCCGCCCATCTTTCATACAGGCGTATCTGAGCTTTGGTCGAGTTTCCGGCACCATCGCCAAGGGAGTCAGACATCGCCGATTTGATAAGGCGGTTCTTCAAGCGAACGCCACAGGGCAGGTCCAGCGGTTGTGCCAGAAGGTCGATTGCGTCCTGGGTTTCCATGTCATCCCTCCATCGGAATATTTCGATTTGCCATTTTAATGGCGCACAATTCAGAGCAGGTGCGCTCATTCGTTTGTCTTACGGTTTTAGAAGTTCGTTTTGGACGGCGGTCAGAAACGCCTGAATGCTTTCTTCGTCTCGGCGATAAAACGTCCATTGTCCGTGGCGTTCAGCCTTCACAAAGCCTGCTTGTTTCAGCAATCCCATGTAGTTCGAGATCGTGGATTGCGATAGCTTCGCCTTTTCCTGAATGTAAGCGACACAGACACCTTCCAAGTCTTCGTGTCCCGGTAAGGCAGACGGAAAGTTCGAGCGGTCCTTCAGCCACTCAAGAATCTGGCGGCGCGTCGGGTTGTTCAGAGCTGATATTGATTGATCGATGTCCATAAATCGAAATATCTCGATATTTATCTTGTTGTCAAGCTAGCCTGCGTTGCCAAAGCAGCCTTTGGCGCAGTTGCAGCGAAATGGCGCTCCGTCCCGCGGAGCGGGCATTAATCTCTCCACCTTCACCCATTAACTACCCCTTAACCTTCCTTACCCTCAACCCCACATCTGGGGGCGTTGCCGATTTCGGACCCTACGTGCACCGACGCGATACCGACGTCATACCGACACGATACAGACACCTCGTTTCCACCCATATCCCTTAAAACAAAGGCGTTAACCATTTGGGATGTTGCCTGCGCACGCAGCCCCCACCGAACGTTGCGCAAAACGAAAAAGCCCCGCCATACCCGGCGGGGCTTTCAGCTTTCCAAGAGGTCCCGGATCGGGTCCGGGACGGGTCGGCTAATGGTCCGAATTCACGCCAATCAAGTTGTCGTTCTCGGACATCACACGCCGTTTAATGGGCGTGTTTCAGTACATTCCAGCCAAAGATCAGCACGCCGATCAGCACCAGCAGCTCGGATATCGGTGCCAGCGGCACCATCGCCGCCTCGCTGATACTGTCGCTCAACAGCAGGAACAGCATCACATTCAGCACCACGGCACCCGCCGCATGTGCCCAGAAATGAATGCTCGCCAACCGGCCTTCCGCCATTGCCGGGAAGCTCTTGTAAGTTAACGCAAAAACCACCGACAAAACAAACCCTAAAAGGTTGATATGCGCGTGCGACGCCGCCAGCGAATGATCCCCTGACCCGCCCATATACATGCCAATAAACAGGCCGATCACCAGAAACACGGTGCCCAACAACAAAAAATTTCGAGATACGTTCATGACTTTGCCCTTTTGATGTGTTCGTTATTTGCCTGCTTGCGTGACTATGCTTAATCCAACCTCGTTCGCTTTGGCCATAACCATCGCGATGTCCGGCTCCTTCGGCTCTGGAAGCTCGGTCTGATCATCCGGCAGCGGGCTGCCGATTCCGGTGAAAAAGGCGTCATGCATGTGCCCCGGCGCGTTCACGATCAACAGGCGCGCAGGCGTGTCGCCAACCGCCTCAAAGGCATGTACCGCCCCATCCGGTATCACAATGAAATCGCCCTGCCCTGCCAACAACTCCCTGCCATCAACCAAAAATCCGACCTGCCCTTCAAGGATGTAGTAGCTCTCGGTTTCCCCGGCGTGATAGTTCGGCGGCGCTCCTGCGCCCGGCGGCACCAAACATTCTACGAAACAATATTTTCCCATAGTCTCGGACGGAAACGCATGAAACCGCAGCAAGGAATTCAGAACATTGTAAGTGCGCGGTCTATCAGACATTTCAAACTCCTTGACGACTCGGTTCGGTGACCTATGATAACTATGTCTCATAACGAGACAAGTGTCTTATTAGGTGGCATATGTCCGGACCCCATGAACGCACCGCCCAGAAGCACCGAACCAGAGAAGCCATCCTGGAAGGCGCGCGCGAATTGCTTTCCGAGGGCACAGCCATCACGGTTTCTGAGGCGGCAAAGCGAAAAGGCATATCGCGGGCAACCGCTTACCGATACTTCAAGAAACCTGCCGCCCTGGCAGCAGAAGCTGGCCTCGCGGTCGAAGTGGCCAGTTACGAAGATATAACCGAAGGCGCGACCACCGTCCGGGAAAAGTTGCTGGCGATCAACCTATACATGTTTGACCTGACACTTGAAAACGAGGTGGGATTTCGCCAATTCCTCGCGCGCTCTTTGGACACACATGCAAGCGGCAACGAACCAAGCGCCGGACGCCGTGGGGCAAGACGCATCAATATGTACCACCAAGCATTGGAACCGATCCGCGACAAAATTGACAGCAGCGTCGTTCAAAAACTGACCAGCGCATTGGCGGCCATCACAGGGATTGAGGCAATGATCGGATTACTGGATGTTGCCGCATTGGACAAATCCACAGTTCGACCCATCGTTGCTGAAATGGCCGAGGCTATAATCGACAAGTATCTTGTCGACATAACCGAATGACGCGCCCCAAGCCGCACACATTAGTGATTAAATATGTCTTAATAAATTAGTAAGGAAATTTAGTTTGCCTTAACTACCTGTGCCGTGGTCGAGTGCGATTGCACGCCAAAGGCGAACGCCTCGGATCGTGCCGCCTAAAATGCTCTTAGGTATTTCGAACGTCGAAACAGCGAGGGAAACAATGAAAATATTTACAGCTATGATTGCCGCTGCCGCAATCTTCGGTGCCACCACTGCATCCGCGGAAGTGCTGGACCCCAAAGGTATCAAAACAACCGGTGAATATAATGAGCACGGCACAAAGTATCCGGTAACAGGATTTCGCGGCCTGCCGTGGTCCATGCACTGGGAAGACATGAAAGATCAGGGCACCACTCAGTCCAACCGTTACAAAAGACTTCTGACTTGGGCAGAAGATAACGGCGTTGAAATAGATGCCGTCCCAAACACCGAGTATTCCTACACGACTGTTGTCGGCCCCGGCGCACCGCTGGAAGCTAAGAATATGTGGGCGGGAACATTCAGCTTTGAACCGGGTGCGGTTTATGGCGTCGGCCAACATGCGTCGTGGGAAATTTACCTTGTCGTCAAGGGTCAGGCGGACTTTTACAACTACGACAAAGTCACACATGCCAAAGAAGGCACATGGATCATCACACGGCCTTTCGATCCCCATGGCATCAAGAACACCTCCGAAACAGAGGATCTGGAAATCGCGTGGTTCTGGTGGAACGAAGATCCAAATCGTCCGAATTGGGCAACCGGTGGCTTGCCATTCCAGCCTGCACAATTGTGGATCGGTCGCGGATTGGACCCAGAATTGAAACCGTCTGACTTGCCAGCAGAACCAACCGGCGATGATCGCTTCAAATATATGTATGCCAGCGAAGACGAAGTTCAGTAACGCTGCACTTTAGGTCCATAAAGGCCCTTAAATCTGGCAGAGCGCGGCGCATATATCACCGCGCTCTGTTGTCTGTTTTCAATTGATATTTCGCACCCTGCCGCTCCCCAAAAGCCATTCCAATCTCTTAAAAACTGCCTCAACTGAAGGCGCTAACCCAGCAGAGAAGCGCCCTTTTCGATATTTGAAAAAATGCCAAACCTCCGGCAAACTCCCACCACATTTTCGCTCTAACAGGGTAGTCAGTTTATTCGTTTAGGAGAATTTTATGCTCAGGGGATCCATTTGCTCCATGGCGGCCGCTCTTGCACTATCGGGATGCTTTGCTGCGGAAAACTACTACGTTGAAACTAGGAACGGCTCAGACATCTACACTTTCCAAGTCAATGCACCCGCTTCAACCGCCTACAACCATTTTCTAAAGATGCAGGCCGAAAGTATCTGCCCACATGGATATCGCGTCGTCGATTCTAAGCTGTTGCGCCAAGGCTTCAGCCGTATGAACCCAGGCAGCATCTATCAAGTCACCATCGCCTGCCCCGCGCGGTAGGGCAGACAATCACCACGGCCATAAATGCGGCACCGCCGCACCTGAGCTGGATGAAACTCCGGCTTGGGCTATTCTCCCGATGGATCGCCACAATTTCGTCCGACACAGAGCCTAAAAGCGCTACCAAGTAACGAGGGAGAACGCCGCGATGTCAGACACGGCTAATGATGACCGGGCAAAATTCGGCTTGGCGGGCTTCCTTCTGGGGGCCGTTGCCGTGCTTGTCATACTCATCCAACTTTCTGCCTTCTTCGCTCCGAAAGAAGAGAAAAGCACCGGCCAGGTCATCGGAGAAATCGCCGCCGATATCCGCCAATCTGCTCAACGCGCCCTGTCAGGGGAACCTGCTCCGCCGCCTCCACCGCCCCAACAGGATTACTCCCAGATCATTACTATCGGCGCACTTTGCCTTGCTGGTCTGGCCATAGCGCTTGGCGGCATCGGCCTATTCAAACACGAACCCCGACCCCTGTCATTCATGGCCGTCGGGTTCGGAGCCTCAGCCTTTGTGATGCACTATGTATTCTGGCTGGCGATCTTGATCTGCGGCATCGCGCTCTTGATTAGCATCATCAATAATCTTGACGGCATACTTGGCGGCTGACCAAGACTCAACCGCAAGGAAGCTGGCCCAACCGGTCGGGGAATTGCCTTCAAAACGCTTCGGCCGGCTTGACCCTGAATTCCGACCGCCACCCTTATCTGCGCTCCGTCCAGCATTCGGCCATTCAAGACGTACCAGTGGTCCGGTGTGTTCCAGCACCAGTCAACCGGACTCGGCGTGCGGTGCCATTTACACAGTCCATAGAATTGCGGGCATTGCCGCCCCCTTTTCAAATTGAAATGCGACTCCGCTGTCTTGCCAACTCCAGATCGCAACCTTGCAGATTGGTCCGTGGCAAATCTCCTCCGAAACCGAAATCATGCGTTTCCAGATGTTGATTTACGACGAACGCCCCCCAAGGCATCCTGGACAAACTGCACCGGGGCGACTGTATCGTCGAAACGATTGGCGAGGACGGAACGCGCGCGCAACATCGAGAGACGACGGAGGGGACGAATGAAACACTCCCTTTGGGCATGAGTGAGAGATGCCCTATCACCGGCCTTTTTGATACCAGTGGAGAGGTCTCGTCACCCCTTAGTATCGGCAACTGCAGCGGTTGAGCGGGCGCAATCTCGACCAGAGATAACGGCGGCGGGTCAACCGGCAGCGGCTGTAACAGGTGATCCTCATCATTGATCACGAGACAACGGGGCGCCATCTTCGGATGGGCCCTTTTTGCGCGAGTTCCAATGTCCAAGCTCTTTGAAAGCCACGAGCCTCAGCACCCATCGCCCGCCCTGTTAACACCCAAACAACTTTTCTTAACCCCAATCCCACATCTAGCGGCGTTGCCGATTTTCGACCCTACGTGCACCGACGCGATACCGACGTGATACCGAAACCCCATTTAGCCCCATTCCCCTTAAAATACGGGCGTCAACGATTTCAGGTGTTGCCTGCGCACGCTTCCCCCACCGAACGTTGCGCAAAACAAAATAGCCCCGCCGTTTCCGGCGGGGCTATTTCGAACATTGCGCCCGATCGCACTGTTTTACATTGGTCGCCTCCCGCGCCTCGATGCGATAATCGGAACCGCGCAATTTGGACAATAACCAGGCACATCGAACGCACTGCGCTTTAGCTTGAAACGATCAATGTCAACGCGAGTCACACCGACATCCTGCAAAAAACGATCCGACAAAGTTTCCAAGCTATCATGCCCGCGCCGAGGATTGTTCAGCCTTACAAACAACCGTCGCAGCTTCTGGGCAATCGTTGGCGCAGGGCGCGGCGTTGGTTCGGCTGTTACTTTTGTGTCTGGAATAAAGTTTGGAATCACAACAGCTTCGGCATCTTCAATCTTCTCGAAATACATGGGTTGTTCCTTTCATAATTTCCTTGTTCGCTTCCCGCACCGGCGCAAAGCGGCCCCGAATGCCATCCGGGATTTGATTGGTTCATTTTCTGGTCCCGACATCCGACCGCCACACGTTGGAGGCTTTGGACTTAATCAGGCTTCAACGGCGGCGGGACACTTTGTTTTCCTTGAACTTCATCTCGCCATCGTGTTCTGACGACCACTTTTCTAAAGGGTCTACAGACTAGTTTTTCGCGAAGATTGCGCATCTCGTAAGAAATTCTCGCAATATTCATCCGATTATGCGAGAATTCCGCAAATCATTTGGTGGGCCAATGGACACGCTCGACGATTTCGACCAACGCATCCTCGACCTGCTACGGATGAACAGCCGCCGGACGGGTGAACAGTTGTCTGACCTGATTGGTTTGTCCCCTGCCGCCTGTCTGAGACGCGTTCAACGCCTGCGAAAGATCGGAGCAATCGATCGAGAGGTCGCCATCGCCTCTGCCCGGTTTCGGGATAAAGGCACGAAGATCATCGTTCTCATCACCATCGATCGGCAGAATCCCCGCTTGATGGATGAATACTGCAATAACCTACGCAGGCAGGACGAAGTTGTTAGTTTGAATTGGGTCACTGGCGACGACGACATTGTGATGATCGCTGAATGCAAGTCGATGGCAGACTTCGCCGATTTCAGCGCGCTTTATCTGAATGAAACGCCGGTCATAGGTTATAAGACGCTGGTTTCGCTGAAAGAATACGACACTATTTGTGACTAAGAAAAATGCCCCGCCGTTTCCGGCGGGGCTTCTTCAATCTCAAACCAGCGGGGTCAAATTCCACCCTGAGGTAGGCCGGGGTTCACCCCGGCACACGCCTCAAAGTCCGGTTGTTACGTCGATTGTGTTGCCGTCTTCCAGCGTAACATACGCCTTCTTAACGTCTTTCCGCTTGCCCAACTGCCCGCGAAACCGCTTGACCTTACCCTTGGTGATGGTCGTGTTCACGGCCTTCACCTTCACACCAAACAGGCCTTCAACAGCCTCTTTGATCTGTGGTTTGTTCGCGTCGATTGACACTTCAAAGACAACCGCACCGGCCTCAGAGGCCATGGTCGACTTTTCCGTGATGATCGGCTTGCGGATCACATCGTAATGCTCTGTTTTCGCACTCATTTTAAACGAGCCTCCAACGCTTCGACCCCTGCTTTTGTGATCACCAGGGTGTCACTCTTCAGGATGTCATAGACATTTGCACCCATCGTCGGCAGCACATCCACACCTTGGATGTTCTGTGCAGCGCGGGCGAAGTTTTCGTCCACAGCGGCCCCGTCGATCACCAATGCGCGCTTCCAGCCGAGGCTCGCAACCTGCTTGGCCAGTGCACCTGTTTTCACGTCCTTGGCAGACGCTTCATCCAGGATCACCAGATTGCCGGTTGCCGCTTTTGACGACAGCGCATGCTTCAGACCCAGTTTGCGGAACTTCTTGGTCAACTCGTGACCATGGCTCCGGGGCGTTGGACCCTTATAGATGCCACCACCGCGGAAGATCGGAGCGTTCCGGGACCCGTGGCGTGCGCCGCCGGTGCCCTTCTGGCGATAGATCTTCTTAGTGGAATAGCTTGTTTCGGAACGGGTTTTCACCTTGTGGGTCCCAGCTTGCGCATTGCTACGCTGCCAGCGAACCACGCGGTGCAGGATGTCGGCGCGCGGCTCGAGACCGTAGATCTCGTCGCCGAGATCGACCGACCCGGCTTTCTTGCCGTCCAGTTTGATCACGTCGAGTTTCATTCCTCACCGTCCTTCTTTTCAGCTTCAGCCGCTTGGGCTTCAGCAACTACATCTGTCTTCGCTTCTTCAGCCTCAGCAGCTTCCATCGCGGCCTGCTCTGCTGCAGCAGCTTCCGCTGCGGCGGCTTCGGCTTCGGCGGCAGCAGCAGCTTCTTCAGCAGCCTTTTCAGCAGCAGCAGCGGCAGATTTCAACGCAGCAGGCAGGATCACATTCTCAGGAACCGGCTTCTTAACCGCATCCTTGATCGTTACCCAGCCACCTTTGGAACCCGGAACAGCACCTTTGACCATGATCAGACAGCGGTCGGCGTCCGTGCGGACAACCTGAAGGTTTTGCGTCGTCACCCGGGCAGCACCCATGTGACCAGCCATCTTTTTGCCTTTGAAAACGCGACCAGGATCCTGACACTGACCCGTTGAACCGTGACTACGGTGCGAGATCGACACACCGTGGGTGGCCCGAAGACCACTAAAGTTCCAACGTTTCATAGCGCCTTGGAAGCCTTTACCGATGGACGTGCCAGACACGTCTACGAATTGGCCTTCAAAGTAATGGTTCGCGGTAATCTCTTCGCCCACGTCGATCAGGTTTTCCGCATCAACGCGAAATTCCGCAATCTTCCGCTTCGGCTCAACCTTGGCGGCGGAGAAGTGTCCGCGCATAGCTTGCGAGGTCCGCTTGGCCTTTGCAGTGCCCGCACCAAGCTGAACAGCCGAATAGCCGTCCGTCTCAGCCGTGCGTTTTGCAACAACCTGAAGTTTGTCCAGTTGGAGAACGGTCACAGGGATCTGCTTTCCGTCGTCCATGAAAAGCCGGGTCATGCCGACTTTTTTAGCGATCACACCAGAGCGCAACATAATCTATGCCCCCCTTAGACCGAAATCTGAACGTCCACACCAGCAGCAAGATCGAGCTTCATCAGCGCGTCAACTGTCTGGGGTGTTGGATCAACGATGTCGAGAAGACGCTTGTGCGTCCGGATTTCGAACTGATCACGGGATTTCTTGTCAACGTGTGGACCACGAAGAACCGTGAACTTCTCAATCTTGTTTGGCATCGGGATTGGCCCACGGACAGTTGCGCCAGTGCGCTTTGCCGTGTTGACGATTTCCTGAGTGCTGGCATCCAACACACGGTAATCAAAGGCTTTTAGCCGGATGCGGATGTTCTGACTGGCGACTGCCATTGTCTTATCCTTTCGTTGAGAGGTGGAGGCCGTCAGACCTCCACATCGAACTAGTTTCGTTTACTCGACGATTTTCGACACGACGCCGGCGCCGACGGTGCGGCCGCTTTCGCGGATCGCAAAGCGCAGGCCCTGTTCCATCGCAATCGGCGCGATCAGCTCAACGCCGAACGACACGTTGTCGCCGGGCATGACCATCTCGGTGCCAGCGGCCAGTTCAACTGTGCCGGTGACGTCCGTCGTGCGGAAGTAGAACTGCGGGCGATAGTTCGCGAAGAACGGCGTGTGGCGGCCACCTTCGTCCTTGGTCAGGATATAGGCCTCGGCCTCGAACTTGGTGTGCGGCTTGACCGAACCCGGCTTACACAGAACCTGACCGCGCTCAACGCCGTCACGATCAACACCACGCAAAAGTGCGCCGATGTTGTCGCCTGCTTCACCACGATCCAACAGCTTGCGGAACATTTCAACGCCTGTGCAGGTCGTCTTCTTGTTGTCGCGGATGCCGACGATTTCGATCTCGTCGCCCACGTTGATCACGCCACGCTCAACACGCCCCGTCGCAACCGTGCCGCGACCCGAGATCGAGAACACGTCCTCGACTGGCATCAGGAACGGCTGGTCAATCGCGCGCTCTGGGGTTGGGATCCATTCGTCAACAGCCGCCATCAGCGCCTTGATCGACTCTTCGCCGATCTCGGGCGAGTTGCCTTCCATTGCCGCCAGAGCCGAGCCCTTGATGATCGGAATATCGTCGCCAGGGTAATCGTAGCTGCTCAGCAGTTCACGGATTTCCATTTCGACCAGTTCCAGAAGCTCTTCGTCGTCAACCTGGTCAACCTTGTTCATGTAAACGACCATAGTCGGGATGCCGACCTGGCGACCCAAGAGGATGTGCTCGCGGGTCTGAGGCATCGGGCCGTCAGCTGCGTTCACAACCAGGATCGCGCCGTCCATCTGTGCGGCACCAGTGATCATGTTCTTCACATAGTCAGCGTGGCCAGGGCAGTCGACGTGCGCATAGTGGCGCGCTTCGGTTTCATATTCGACGTGCGCCGTCGAGATCGTGATCCCGCGCGCTTTTTCCTCAGGCGCGCCATCAATCTGGTCATACGCTTTGAAGTCGCCAAAATACTTCGTGATCGCCGCCGTCAGCGTCGTCTTGCCGTGGTCAACGTGACCAATCGTGCCAATGTTAACGTGCGGTTTATTACGTTCAAACTTTGCCTTTGCCATGATGGCCTCCTTATCGTCTCGGGTGGCGGGGAAACCCCGCCCTACGGGTTGTGGGTAGGCCGGGGTTCACCCCGGCATCCCGGTTATGCGTATTTCGCTTGGATCTCTTCCGAAATGTTATTCGGAACCGGATCGTAGTGATCGAACTGCATTGTGAAGTTCGCACGACCCGATGACATCGAGCGCAGGTTGTTGATGTAACCAAACATGTTGGCCAGCGGCACGAAGGCGTCGATTGCGATGGCGTTGCCGCGCGAATCCTGACCCTGCACCTGACCTCGACGGGATGTCAGATCACCGATGATGCCGCCGGTGTATTCATCCGGCGTTACAACTTCGACTTTCATGATCGGCTCAAGCAGTTTCGCACCGGCTTTTCTCATGCCTTCGCGCATACACATGCGTCCGGCGATTTCAAAAGCCAGAACGCTGGAGTCAACGTCGTGGTATTTACCGTCGATCAAAGCCACCTTGAAGTCGATCACAGGGAAACCAGCCAGAGGCCCGCTGTCCATGACCGAATTGATGCCTTTTTCAACACCCGGGATGTATTCCTTGGGCACCGAACCACCAACGACACGGCTTTCGAAGGAATAGCCTTCGCCAGCTTCTGTCGGAGAAATGATCATCTTCACTTCGCCGAACTGACCAGAACCACCCGACTGTTTCTTGTGGGTATAGGTGTGCTCGACTTCGCGGCTGATAGTCTCACGATACGCAACCTGTGGCGCACCGATGTTGGCCTCAACTTTGAATTCGCGCTTCAGACGGTCGATCAGGATGTCCAGGTGAAGTTCGCCCATGCCCTTCATGATCGTCTGACCGCTTTCCAGGTCAGTCTCAACACGGAAGGATGGATCCTCAGCAGCTAGACGCTGCAAACCGAGAGACATCTTTTCTTGATCAGCCTTCGTCTTCGGCTCCACCGCAATCTCGATAACCGGATCAGGGAACGTCATCGTTTCCAGAACAACCGGATCGTGGACCGAAGACAGCGTATCGCCTGTGGTCGTGTCCTTCAGACCGGCCAGCGCGATGATGTCGCCCGCAAATGCTTCGGTGATCTCGTCCTGCTTGTTCGAGTGCATCATGACCATACGGCCAATGCGCTCTTTCTTGCCTTTGGTCGAGTTGATCAGGTTGTCACCCTTGGCCATCTTACCCGAGTAAATACGGGTGAAGGTCAGCGTGCCCATGTAAGGGTCGTTCATGATTTTGAACGCCAGACCCGAAAAAGGCATGTCGTCGTCCGCACGGCGGGCGATGTCACGTGTTTCTGTCTCGTCACCGGGTTTGAAGCCCATGTAATCAACAACATCCAGCGGGCTGGGTAAGAAGTCGATCACGGCGTTGAGCAAAGGCTGAACGCCTTTGTTCTTAAACGCAGAACCAGCCAGAACCGGAATGAACTTAATCTCAAGCGTGCCTTTACGGATCAGCGCGCGCAGCGTGTCCACGTCAGGCTCTTCGCCTTCCAGGTACGCCATCATCGCGTCGTCGTCCATTTCGACGGCGGTTTCAATCAGCTTGCCGCGCCATTCGTTGGCCAGCTCTTTCAGACTGTCGCGAATAGGGCGTTTTTCCCAGGACGCGCCCAGGTCTTCGCCAGCCCAAACCCACTCTTCCATGGTGATCAGATCAACAATGCCTTCAAGCTCAGTCTCGGCGCCGATTGGGATCTGAACGGGTGCCGGAATAGCACCTGTGCGATCCTGGATCATGTGCACGCAGTTGAAGAAGTCAGCGCCGATCTTGTCCATCTTGTTGACGAACACAATGCGCGGAACTTTATACCGGTCTGCCTGACGCCAAACCGTTTCAGTCTGTGGCTCGACACCGGCGTTGGCGTCCAGAACGGCAACTGCGCCATCCAGAACTGCCAGCGAACGCTCAACTTCAATGGTGAAGTCAACGTGGCCGGGTGTGTCGATGATGTTCAGACGATGCTTTTCGGTATCGGCTGTTTCACCGTCTTCGGTCCGCTCCCAGAAAGTGGTCGTGGCAGCCGATGTGATCGTGATGCCGCGTTCCTGCTCCTGCTCCATCCAGTCCATGGTGGCAGCGCCATCATGCACTTCGCCGATGTTGTGGGATTTGCCGGTGTAATACAGGATGCGCTCGGAACAGGTGGTTTTGCCTGCATCGATATGCGCCATAATCCCGAAGTTACGGTAGCGGTTTAGTGGATATTCGCGTGCCATTGGGGCTGCTCCTAGGGACGTCTGTTACCAGCGGTAGTGGCTGAACGCTTTGTTGGCGTCGGCCATCTTGTGGGTGTCTTCACGCTTTTTCACGGCCGAACCACGACCATTCACAGCATCGGACAATTCACCAGCAAGACGCTCTTCCATGGTATTTTCGTTGCGGCTTTTGGCGGCTGCGATCAGCCAGCGAATTGCCAGCGCTTCGCGACGCTCGGGGCGCACTTCGACAGGAACCTGATACGTCGCACCACCAACCCGGCGCGAGCGAACCTCGACCGACGGTTTGATCAGCTCAAGACCCTCGTGGAACACTTCCAACGGGGACTTCTTCAGGCGATCTTCAACACGATCAAACGCATTGTAAACGATGCGCTCGGCGACGGATTTCTTGCCGTCAACCATCAGGTTGTTCATGAATTTGGTCAGAACCCGGTCACCATATTTGGCATCAGGCAGAACTTCGCGCTTTTCGGCGGCGTGACGACGAGACATCTCAGATTCCTCTTACTTCGGACGCTTGGCGCCGTATTTCGAACGACGCTGCTTACGGTCTTTGACGCCCTGGGTATCCAGAACACCGCGCAGAATGTGGTAACGCACACCCGGAAGGTCTTTTACCCGGCCACCACGGATCAGAACCACAGAGTGCTCCTGAAGGTTATGGCTTTCGCCCGGGATATAGCTGATGACCTCGAAACCATTGGTCAGGCGCACTTTTGCAACCTTCCGCATGGCCGAGTTCGGCTTCTTTGGCGTCGTTGTATAGACGCGGGTGCAAACGCCGCGCTTTTGCGGGCAGCTCTCGAGGTGCTGGGACTTCGAGCGTTTTACTTTTGGCTGCCGGGGTTTCCGGATCAGCTGTTGGATCGTGGGCATTGGGTTAATCTTCCCCGTGTTGCAACACTTATGTCTTCTCCCGCATCAGATGCGGGCATTTCGGTTCATGGGATACGCGCGTATCCCGGCTTCGTCGTCGCGCAGTCGTGCGACCACGAAAACGCATTCAACCGCAGCGCTCCCAATCTGTCGGGAACACGCGGTGGGTATCCAGAGGATCGGAGCAATTTTGCCCGGATCATGACCACTTACATCTGTTAAAGCCTTGTCGAGCGATCAACCCGAGAGGCCAAGTGCGCGCCGTATAGAAGGAGTCGCAGACCCTGTCAACAGCACCCAAGCCCTGAAATCAGGCACTTTCCTCACCTGTTGCAGCCGTCTGCGTCGCACGCTCGCGCCAAAGTGTATAAACCCCAGTCGCAACAACGATCACAGCCCCGATCATCGTCAAGGAATCGGGCCATTCGTCAAAGACAATCAGGCCCAGAAACAGCGCCGCCAGCAGACTGGTATAGCGAAACGGCGCAACAAAACCGATGTCTCCCACACGCATCGCCATGACCGCAAAAAGATACGCGGCGATCACTGAAACCACCGCACCAGCAAGAAAGGCAATGTCCAAAGTCGTCATGGGAACCCAATCGGTGAACGTCGCCCCGACGCTGGCGAACACCAAAATGCCAACGGCTGCCGAAATCGCCACGGTCATTGACGGCACTTCGCTAGATAGGCGCCGCGCCGCCAGATCGCGGATTGTCACACATACAACCGCCGCCAATGCGTAGACCGAATATATCGAAAAAACATCTCCGCCAGGCTGCACAATCAGCATGACGCCAGCAAACCCAACGCCAATGGCAACAAACCGGCGCCATCCCACGTTCTCACCAAAAATCAGCATTGCCCCTAAGGAAACCGTCAGCGGCAGGGCCTGAAGAATAGCCGTGACATTGGCAATTGGCATCTTGAACAGCGCCGTCAAAAAGAAATAGGCCGCCGCCGTTTCCGAAGCTGAGCGGATCAGGATCAATTTCCTGTCCTTCTTCGGAATTGGCATCGAAAACGCCCCTGCTCTCCAGGCCATCACCGCCATGATCGCCACAACGGCCAAACCACGCACGAACAAAAGCTGAAAGAACGGGATATGGTCGCCAAGCAATTTGACGAAAGCATCGTTGATGGTGAACGTTGTCATGGACCCTGCCATGAACAAAGCACCAGCCAGATTGGGAGAAAGAGACTTCATTCCGTGCAGATAAGCCGGAATGCGCAGCGCGGCCAAGAGTTGAATTCAACGATCAGGCTTGACATGTAATCTGTAGATTACACAAATGGAGCACCCGAGATTCGAAAGGAACTTTGATGCTGCGTCCCGTGATGACTGCCCTGGCCTGCGTTGCAGCCTTGCCTGCCCTTGCCGCCAACCTGTCCCAAACCGCCCACTACCCCGGTGCCGGTGCCGATGCCCTGTTCAATCTCTACGCCTCGTCGGCAGGCCATCAGCAGATTACCGGCCTGCCCGCATCCTATCGCAACGCCAATGGCGAAGACGTCGATCAGGCCGTTGTTGGCGGCGATCTGATGGCGTTTTGTTTTCAACCCGGCCAATGCGGCCTGAACGCGCGCGTCCTCGACATCAGCAATGCGCCAGGCCAGCACACCATGACCATGTCGTGGTGGAACTTCGGCTGGGTCTCAGCAGTTGATCCCGCCGATCTCGCAATCGAGGGCCGCGGCTCTCCAGACAGCATCCTGGTGGTCACCTTCAGCGACACTCACACCGGAGCCCAGATCGAATTGGTTCAGGTCAACGTGCCCGACTACAAGGTCAACATCCCCAACCCCGACGGCTCTGTCGAAACTGGCCCTTTAAGCCAGATCGTCAACACCCACTGGAACACACTCTACTGGGACGGCTTCCGCCGCCTTGTTTCCCAATGACATCGCAAACCCCAAGGAAAGCACTGATATGAGCACCGGAAACGCAAATCCCGAATTTAGCGGCAATTGTGCCCTGGCGGCGTCGATCAAAAAGGGCGCAACCGACGGCGTCCCCGTCGGCAAACCCGATGTCGCAGTTGAAATGGGCGGCAAGACCTATCTGTTTTCCAACGGCGTCGCCCGCATGATCTGGCGGCTGACCTATGCACCGTCCGGCAAATTGATGCGCTGGGTCGTCCTTTTAGCCGTCGTCGCCGGATTGCTATGGCTCGTCCGCAGGCTTTTGGCCTAGGCTGGTCCCCGCAATCAAAGCCGGGGGCCCCATTGACCTATAAAAATGACGGAATTTACAGCGCCATCGCTGACCCGCACCGCCGCCGCATGCTGGATATCCTTGCCGGCGGCGACAAAAGCGCCGGCGAGATTGCCGCCGAATTCGACATCTCGCGCCCCGCCGTTGTGAACCACCTGCGCATACTGGAAGAAAACCGCCTGATTTCCATCCACCAACACGGCCGCCAACGCATCCATCACCTCACGCCTGCACCCCTGCGCGAGATACAGGATTGGGTCGACAGCTATGACCGGTTCTGGAAGTCCAAACTGAGCGACCTGAAGACACTGGTCGAAAAGCGCGCCGCAAAAAAACCTCCGAAGGGAAGCATATGACTCATATTCACCAGTCGGTCACAATCGACGCCCCGCTTGAGATGGTCTGGGAGTATTTCACCGACAGCGCAAAGATTGCCGAATGGCTGATGCCCAACACCTTCCGTTCAGAACTCGGCGCGGGCTTTACAATGGATTGCCCGCCCGGCATCGGCTCGGGCGCGCCGGTAGAATGCGAAATCCGGGACATCACAGCGCCCAACGACGGCGAAGCCCGGCTGGTCTATACCTGGATCATCGACCAACCCCACACCGAAACCCTGCTGGAAGTCTCATTTCGCCAGATCCGCGACACAACCCATGTGGACGTTGTGCATTCCGGCTGGGAAGACGGCGAAAGCGATCTCAGAACACGCCACGCCATGGGTTGGCAACATCTGCTGGGGGTGCGTTTGCGCGCGTGTATCGAGTAAAGCCAACGCAGCCGCTCCGCATCTTGACGCTAACCCCAAAAGCTTATTTGGCGTTTTCGCCATAAAAGTAGAGCTTTTCTCCGGAGAGGGTCTGTTGAATCCAATCCTCAAAATCGGCGGGCTTCATTGCTGCCCAATCGGGCGTGTCCAAAACCTGGGCCTGCCCAATGCGGCGGCCGATCCCACTAATGGACTTGGCCGTTGCGCAACGTTCGGCGTCATACCGAGCCAAGAGTTCGGGGACATCAAGGGCATCAGCGGCAATGGCTTCCAGTGCCATAGCATCCTCTAACGCCTTGGTTGCACCACTAGCAGTATGGGGTCGAGGAACTGTTCCAGCGTCGCCAATTAACAGCAACCGGTCCGATACATAGGTGTCGACGACACTGTCATAGATCGGCTGTATCGAAATGTCTTCACGACGCGAATGGGCGATAAGGTCCCTGCTTGACGGCGGAAAATGTACCTCCAGAAGGTTCTGGAGTTCAGTGAAAACCTTCTCAGTTACCGAACCAGGCGAGACCGACTCTACCCCATTTAGGCGCAGAGCCTCGGGGCAGCGACCATAAATAGCCCAGTTTACCCGCCGTCCGCCCGGGGTATTGGTGCCATCAAAGTCAGGGATCATGTACAAAACGCCATGCCCGCCTGGGTATGGCATGGTCAACCAGGCCATATCCTTGTCGATTATTTCGATTAGCTTGCGATCCTGCACTTCAGATTCGTGGAAATTTCCGCGCCACAAGATGTATCCAGCATACTCAGGCTTGGTGTCTGGGTGCAATTCGCGCCTCACTTCCGAATTGTAGCCATCCGCGCCAATCAGCAGATCAAAATAAGAGGTGGTCCTGTCGGTAAACTCTACACGCACATCGTCAGGTCCCTGCTCAAAATGGGCAAGTTGTTTGCCCTCGTGATAGATTTCATCAGGTACAAGATTGCGCAATGCACTCCATAGGTTGCCCCAATTATTGGCAAACGCGGGCGTGGTTTGCGTCCAAAGATTTCGCCCGTCGCGTGTCCCATCGGGAAACATCCAAACCGCTTTTTCAGTTCACAATTTGGAAATTCCTTTGGCAGATACGCTCTTTCCATCAACTTTGCTCGCAATGGACCAGGGATGGCTATGCCTGACCCACGATCCCTGAGACCATGAGAAGAGCGTTCAAATACTTCGACATCGCAACCGGCTCTTGTCAGCGCTGCAGCCGCTGCGCAGCCCGCAATGCTACCGCCGATGATTCCTACTTTCGCTCCTTCAATTGACATATCGTTCCTCATCATGCCTTGTAACAGAATTCTTAACTTTATCTTGTATAGTTAATTTTATCTTGTAAAGTAAAAAGATGAAAACACAAAGAAAAACCAGGCAGCGTCGTGATTTAACAGTGGAAAAAATCATCGAAGCTGCATTGGATGTTTTGAAATCCAGCGATCCATCCGCACTGACGATGCGTCGCGTCGCCGAAAACTGTGGCGTGTCTGCAATGGCGATCTACCATCACGTCGACGACAAGGATCAGCTTGCGAACATGGCGGCGGACAGCATTTTTCTGGCCGCCGCTAAAGCAGAACGGAATGGAGCGAATTGGCGCGAAAAATGTATCGACCTCTGGTCCACAATCCGCGCAGGACTTCTGGAAACTCCAGGGGCGGGCATGATTTGGGTGCGACAGGCCGTGCTTGGGCCCGGCACAGCTTCAGCCACTGAACAGATGTTTCAGCTTTTGAAAGAGGGTGGACTCTCGGGGTCAAAAATTGCCGAAGCAAATGACGCAATGACCATGCTTACAATTGGGTCCGTTGCAAATGACCTCACACGGCCAGCCAAAATACGCGAGAAACTGGGCGAGCAACTGGCGGGTGAAGATACGCCGCTGTTGAATGAGAATATGAAAACCTACGCGCACAGAAATGGTGAAGAAAGATATCGGCTTGCACTGAATTGGATTCTAGATGGAGTCGTAGGACGTTGAATTGATCACCCGTTGAACTCACAGCTCGAAGCTGCCATTCGCCGCACCAAGTAAGAATGACCGAGTTGCGGGACAAATCTACCGTCGGGTGAAGCGCCAAAATATCACGAGCTTCACTCTTTGAGGACATTCAAGCCTGAAAACGTATCTCGGTTCTTAATAAATTTCTGAGAAATAAATTCTATAAAAGCACGAACTCTAGGAAGTTGCTTCCTGTCTGGGTGATAAAGTATCCAAATACCCAAATCAGGATATGACACCGGTTCAGGAACGACGCGACACATCGCTTGGTCGGCGTCCGCCCAATAGCAGGGAAGAACAGCAATACCCATCCCTGAACGCACCATCGCATTCATAACCAAAAAGCTGTCCGCATAATGCACAACTTCTAATGCTCGCAAATGATCGGGTATCATTGCTTCGATATGACGCTCGTCCACCCATCCAATCCATCCGTTGGATTTGCCCTCATCACTCGAGTCTCTGGCCTTGTAAATACCAAGGCCAAATTGGCACAAACGCTTTCCCGTCAACCTTTGATCTGGGCCCCGGCTGACGCGCAAGGCTATGTCTGCTTTACCACGAATGAGATCTACGGCGTCCAATCCAGCCAAAACGGAAATTTCAATTTTTGGATGCTCAGTTTGGAACTGGGCGAGATGCGGAGCCAGAAAGCGATCAACCATCATATCGACGCAAGCAATCGAAAGAGGCCCTGAAATGTTTTCCTTGGTGTCGGCCAGGCTACCAACGGTCAAGTGCAGATCAGCTTCAGTTTTTTCGGCCAATGTACAAAACTCTTGACCGGCTTCAGTCAGAACAGCCCCTTCAGGCCTTCGTTCGACTAGTTTGGTTTTTAGTTTGGCTTCAAATGCAATGAGTCGGCGTGAAATGGTAGACTGATTGACACCCAGAATTCTTGCGGCTCCCGACAGAGACCCAGACCGATGCACGGCAAGGAGAAGGCGAAGGTCATCCCAATTCATGCCATGCACTAACGCATGGTAGCAATGCATTGATCAAGATTTATATGTTCTGGCGCATAGGTTAGATTGGTTTCATCCTCGTTACCGAATGGGACATCGTCATGTCAGCATACTTCATCGCGCAGATAGATATTCACGATCCAGACGAATATCGAAACTACCTCGAAGGTTTCATGCCTATTTTCGAGCGATATAGTGGGCGTTTGCTGGTTTCCTCATCGAAGAAACCAAAAGTGGTGGAGGGAAGTTGGAGTTTATCGCGTATAGTGCTGATGGAGTTTCCAGACCAAGAGCATGCTCAAAACTGGTTGAACGACGCCGAATATCAAAGGCTGGCGCATTACCGCCATCAATCGGCGCAAACAAATCTAGTTCTAGTCGATGGCATCGTCTGATTAATCGACGGTATACGCCAATACTACCACTACTACTTCGTCAGCTTTGTCCGGTGCCCTCAACCAGCACGACCAACTTCCCTCAAAGAACCCTCCTCAACTCTTCACCCCATAAATACGAAAAGCCCCGCCGAAGCGGGGCTTTCCAATCATAATATTGCCGTTGTTCAGTCGCGGCTTTCCGGTGTTTCCACCAGATCGGCGTCGATCTCGGTCGCATCGGCGAAGTCGTCCATCGGCGCGGCCAGCGCAGCGGCGGCTTCTGCCTCGGCGCGGGCTTCGTCGATGACCTTCTGGTCGCGACGACCGGCTTCCAGACGCACAGTCTGGGTCGCGCCGCCGGTGCCTGCCGGGATCAACCGGCCGACGATGACGTTCTCTTTCAGACCGACCAGCGTGTCGCGCTTGCCCTGAACCGAAGCTTCGGTCAGAACCCGCGTCGTTTCCTGGAACGATGCTGCCGAGATGAACGAACGTGTCTGCAAGGACGCCTTGGTGATCCCCAGAAGGATCGGCTCGCCCTGTGCCAGACGACGGCCTTCGTTTGCTGCCTTTTCGTTGGCGGCATCAAACTCGGCCTTGTCGACATGTTCGCCCTTCAGAAGTGTGGTTTCACCAGAATCCTGGATTTCCCACTTCTGCAGCATTTGCCGGACGATGACTTCGATGTGCTTGTCGTTAATCTTCACACCCTGAAGGCGATAAACGTCCTGCACTTCGTCGATCATATAGTCCGCCAGCGCTTCGACACCCATAATCGACAGGATGTCATGCGGCGCCGGGTTACCGTCCATGATGTAGTCACCCTTCTGAACGAAGTCGCCTTCGGCCACAGGGATGTGCTTGCCTTTCGGCACCATGTATTCGACCTGCTCCTGCGCTTCATCCGCAGGTTCAATCGCAATCCGGCGCTTGTTCTTATAGTCGCGTCCGAATTTCACATAGCCATCAATTTCAGCAATGATCGCGTGGTCTTTAGGACGGCGCGCTTCGAACAGTTCGGCAACACGTGGCAGACCACCGGTGATGTCCTTCGTCTTCGCACCTTCCCGCGGAATACGCGCAATCACGTCACCCGCTTTGACGTCCTCGCCTTCTTCGATCGACAAAATTGCGTCCACCGACATCGGATAGGTGATCGGGTTGCCCTGATCGTTACGAACCGGCTCGCCGTCGCTGCCCACAAGGATCAGCTCGGGCTTCAGATCGCTGCCTTTTGGCGCGGAACGCCAGTCGGTCACGATCTTCTGGCTCATACCTGTCGCATCGTCGGTCTCGTCGCGCACCGAAATGCCCGAAACAAGGTCGACAAACCGCACCGTCCCCGCCTTGTCGGCGATGATCGGCAACGTATACGGATCCCATTCGAACAACTTGTCGCCACGGACAACTTTGTCGCCCTCTTTCGGGAAGACTTTGGTGCCGTAGGTCAGCTTGTGGCTGGCCCGTTCGATATCGTTCTCGTCGATGATGACAAGCTGCATGTTGCGACCCATCACGATCATATCTTTGGCTTCGTTCTTCAACAAATTGGCGTTGCGGAACTCGATCCGGCCATCCTGAGACGCTTCCAGGAACGACTGCTGACCACCCTGGGCAATACCGCCGATGTGGAACGTCCGCATCGTCAGCTGTGTGCCGGGTTCACCAATGGACTGGGCCGCGATGATACCGACAGCCTCGCCCTGGTTGACCAACGTGCCGCGTGCAAGGTCACGACCATAACACATGGCGCAAACGCCTTCCTCGGCCTCACAGGTCAGAGGTGAACGCATACGAACCGTTGGCAGATCGGCCTGTTCGATTGCGTCTGCTTTCCGCTCGTCGATCAACTCACCCTTGGTGACGATCACTTCGTCGGTGCCCGGCTTGATCACGTCTTCGGCCGCAACGCGGCCAAGCAGGCGTTCACCAAGCGAAGCAACGATTTCACCGTCGTTCACCGCAGGTTCCGCCGTAATGGCGTTTTCAGTGCCACAATCATGCATACGAACGATGCAATCCTGCGCCACGTCCACCAGACGACGGGTCAGATAGCCCGAGTTCGCAGTCTTCAACGCCGTATCCGCAAGACCTTTTCGGGCCCCGTGGGTCGAGTTGAAGTATTCAAGAACGGTCAGACCTTCCTTAAAGTTCGAGATGATCGGCGTTTCGATGATCTCGCCCGAAGGCTTGGCCATCAGACCGCGCATCCCGCCCAACTGCTTCATCTGCGCAGGCGAACCACGCGCACCAGAGTGCGACATCATATAGACGCTGTTCGGTTCCATTTCGGCACCGGCATCGTCCTTCTTCATGGACGAAATATCGTCCATCATCGCACCAGCAACGTCATCCGAACACTTCGACCAGGCGTCGACAACTTTGTTATATTTCTCGCCCTGAGTGATCAGGCCGTCCATATACTGCTGTTCGAATTCTTTGACCTGACTGCGCACCGTATCAACGATTTTCCACTTGGCATCAGGGATCACCATGTCGTCCTTACCGAACGAAATGCCTGCCTTGAACGCTTCGCGGAAACCCATCGTCATGATGTGGTCACAGAAGATCACACTCTCTTTCTGACCACAGTAACGATAGACGTTATCGATGACCTGCTGCACTTCCTTCTTGCGAAGAAGACGGTTCACCAGCTCAAACGGAGCCTTTGCATTCAGCGGCAACAATGCGCCCAGCTTTACGCGGCCCGGCGTGGTTTCAAACCGCTGCCAGACAACATTGCCTTCGTCGTCAACCTGTTGAATACGCGCCTGAATTTTGGCGTGCAGTTGAACTTCACCGGCATCCAGCGCGTGCTGAACTTCGTCCGGGTCCGAGAAGATCATCCCCTCGCCCTTCATGCCTTCGCGCTCCATCGAGATGTAATAGAGACCAAGGATCATATCCTGCGAAGGAACAATGATCGGCGCACCGTTGGCAGGCGACAGAACGTTGTTCGTCGACATCATCAACACGCGGGCTTCCAACTGGGCTTCCAGCGAAAGGGGTACGTGAACAGCCATCTGGTCGCCGTCAAAGTCGGCGTTAAAGGCCGAACAAACCAGCGGGTGAAGCTGAATGGCTTTACCTTCGATCAGAACCGGCTCAAATGCCTGGATACCAAGACGGTGCAGCGTCGGCGCACGGTTCAACAGAACCGGATGCTCGCGAATAACCTCGTCCAGAATATCCCAAACTTCGGGACGCTCTTTCTCGACCAGCTTTTTCGCCTGCTTCACGGTCGAAGACAGACCTTTGGCTTCAAGACGCGAATAGATGAACGGCTTGAACAGCTCCAACGCCATCTTCTTGGGCAAACCACACTGGTGCAGCTTCAATTCCGGGCCGGTCACAATGACCGAACGACCCGAGAAGTCGACGCGCTTACCCAAAAGGTTCTGACGGAAACGACCCTGCTTACCTTTCAGCATGTCCGACAGCGACTTCAGCGGGCGCTTGTTGGCACCCGTGATGACGCGACCGCGACGGCCGTTGTCAAACAGCGCATCCACAGATTCCTGCAGCATCCGCTTTTCGTTCCGCACAATGATATCCGGCGCACGAAGCTCGATCAGGCGCTTCAGGCGGTTGTTCCGGTTGATCACGCGGCGATAAAGGTCGTTCAGATCCGAGGTCGCAAAGCGACCACCATCCAGCGGCACCAGTGGGCGCAACTCGGGTGGGATCACAGGGATCACGGTCAGAACCATCCACTCCGGGCGGTTGCCGGACTCGATGAAGTTCTCGACGATCTTCAGACGCTTGATGATCTTCTTTGGCTTCAGCTCACCTGTCGCTTCGGAAAGATCAACGCGCAGCTGCTCGGCCTCGGCTTCAAGGTCGATGTTCTGCAACATCTCACGGATCGCTTCGGCACCGATGTTCGCCGTGAAGGCGTCCATGCCATAAGCGTCCTGCGCATCCATGTATTCTTCTTCCGACATCAACTGACCGTATTGCAGGTCAGTCAGGCCGGGTTCGATCACCACATAGTTCTCGAAGTAAAGAATGCGTTCCAGATCGCGCAGCGTCATGTCCAGCATCAGGCCGATACGGGATGGCAGCGATTTCAGGAACCAGATGTGCGCAACCGGAGCGGCCAGTTCAATATGGCCCATCCGCTCGCGACGCACCTTCTGAAGCGTCACTTCCACACCGCATTTCTCGCAGACAACGCCGCGATACTTCATGCGCTTATATTTACCGCACAGACATTCGTAATCTTTGATCGGGCCAAAGATACGAGCACAGAACAGACCATCACGCTCGGGCTTGAACGTCCGATAGTTGATGGTTTCCGGCTTTTTAATCTCGCCATACGACCACGACAGGATCCGCTCAGGCGACGCCAGCGAGATCTTGATCTCGTCGAACGTCTTAACCGGAGCAAGCGGGTTAAACGGGTTTGTTGTCAGTTCCTGGTTCATTGAATGACCTCCAGGTCAAAATCATGTTCAATAACGGACATGCCGTGTGTCGTTACCGGCGGAAGCAGCGTGTGCTCGCCGGCATCATTCGCGACAGCTTGAAGCTGAATGTTCGCCTCCTCGACTTTGCAGCCGATTACGCCAACGAGATGATTTCCCGCATTCACCGCATCGTGGTCACCAACCCAGGCAAAAGATGTGAGAGGGTTCATCATTGAAACGTCCACTGAGTGTTTTTCACCAGAGGAAAGCTGAACTACAGCCTTCCCCTTGAATTTTAGTTGGCTCATTCCGCTGCCACCCCGGACACATCATCATCGTCCTCAATCGCATCCAGAAGTTCCATATTGAGGCCGAGGCCCCGGACTTCTTTCACAAGCACATTGAAGCTTTCAGGCACGCCCGCTTCGAAGTTGTCCTCGCCCTTGACGATCGACTCATAGACCTTGGTGCGGCCTGCAACGTCGTCCGACTTGACGGTGAGCATCTCCTGCAGCGTATACGCCGCGCCATAAGCTTCCAGCGCCCAGACTTCCATTTCCCCGAAACGCTGACCGCCGAACTGGGCTTTACCACCCAGAGGCTGCTGCGTGACAAGGCTGTAAGGCCCGGTAGACCGCGCGTGGATTTTGTCGTCCACAAGGTGGTGTAGTTTCAGCAGATACTTGATCCCAACGGTGACTTTACGCGCGAATTGCTCGCCCGTGCGGCCATCAAACAGATCAGATTGTCCGCTTTCGCTGGCCCCGGCACGCTCCAACGCATTATTAACGTCAGCTTCTTTGGCACCATCGAAGACCGGCGTTGCGATCGGAACACCACGGGTCACATTGCCCGCAGCTTCGACCAGCTGGTCCTCTTTCATGCCCTTCAGGCCTTCTTCGTAAACATCGTCACCGTAGGCGATCTTCATCGCGTCCCGCACCGGGGTCATGTCACCGGAACGGCGATACTCACCCAAAGCTTCGTCAATCTGGATACCCAGACCGCGCGATGCCCAACCCATGTGGGTTTCAAGGATTTGCCCGACGTTCATACGCGATGGAACACCCAGCGGGTTCAGAACGAAATCAACCGGTGTGCCATCCCCAAGGAACGGCATGTCCTCCATTGGAACCACCTTCGAAATCACACCTTTGTTGCCGTGACGTCCGGCCATCTTGTCGCCCGGCTGCAGCTTGCGCTTCACCGCAACGAAGACTTTGACCATCTTCATCACACCCGGTGGCAGATCATCGCCCCGGCGCACCTTCTCGACTTTGTCTTCGAAACGGTAATCCAACGCACGCTTCTGCGCCTCATACTGGGCGTTCAGCGCTTCGATCTGCTGGGCTTCGTCTTCTTCGCCGATGGCAAGCTGCCACCACTGGCCACGGCTCAGCGTTTCCAGCAGTTCCTCGTCAATCTTTGACTTTGGCTTGACGCCCTTCGGTCCTTTGACGGCAACTTTGCCCATCAACATACCCGACAGACGCGCATAGATGTTGCGCTCAAGGATGACCAATTCGTCGTCCCGGTCACGTGCCAGACGTTCGACTTCTTCACGCTCGATCTGAAGCGCACGTTCGTCTTTTTCCACACCGTGGCGGTTAAAGACGCGCACTTCCACGACCGTTCCATAGTCACCCGGCGGCAGACGCAGCGACGTGTCACGCACGTCAGATGCTTTCTCACCAAAGATGGCGCGCAGAAGCTTTTCTTCCGGCGTCATCGGGCTTTCGCCCTTCGGTGTGATCTTGCCAACCAGAATATCCGCAGGCCCAACCTCGGCACCGATGTAAACGATGCCTGTTTCGTCGAGGTTGCGCAGGGCTTCCTCGCCGACGTTCGGGATATCACGGGTAATCTCTTCCGGCCCAAGCTTGGTATCACGGGCCGCGACTTCGAATTCCTCAATATGGATCGAGGTGAAGACGTCGTCGCGCACGATACGCTCGGAAATCAGGATCGAGTCCTCGTAGTTGTAACCATTCCACGGCATGAACGCGACAACCACGTTCTTGCCCAGCGCCAGTTCACCCAGATCGGTCGATGGACCATCTGCGATCACTTCGGCTTTGCCAACCGTGTCACCCACCTTCACCAGCGGACGCTGGTTGATGCAGGTGTTCTGGTTCGACCGCTGGAACTTGCGCAGACGATAGATGTCCACACCAGGGTCGCCCGGCTCAAGATCAGCCGTCGCGCGCACAACGATACGCTGCGCATCCACCTGGTCGATGATACCAGCGCGTTTGGCCATGATGGCCGCGCCGGAATCCCGTGCCACAACTTCTTCGATCCCGGTGCCGACAAGCGGAGCTTCCGCCTGCAACAAAGGAACCGCCTGACGTTGCATGTTCGAACCCATCAGGGCCCGGTTCGCATCGTCATTTTCAAGGAACGGAATAAGCGAAGCCGCAACCGACACCAGCTGTTTTGGAGAAACGTCAATCAAATCAACACTTTCACGGGTCGACATTGTATAGTCACCCGAACGACGTGTGTTCACCAGATCATTGATGAACTTGCCGTCCTCATCCAGCGTCGCGTTGGCCTGTGCCACCGTGTGCCGCATTTCTTCGGTGGCCGACATATAGTGAACCTCGTCGGTCACTTTCGTGTCGATCACTTTGCGATACGGTGTTTCGATAAAGCCATACTTGTTGACGCGGGCAAACGTAGCCAGCGAGTTAATCAGACCAATGTTCGGCCCTTCCGGTGTCTCAATCGGGCACATCCGACCATAGTGGGTCGGGTGCACGTCGCGCACCTCAAAGCCTGCACGTTCGCGGGTCAGACCACCGGGCCCAAGCGCAGAAAGACGACGCTTATGCGTGACTTCCGACAATGGGTTGGTTTGGTCCATAAACTGCGAAAGCTGGGACGAGCCAAAAAACTCGCGCACAGCCGCCGCAGCAGGCTTGGCATTGATCAGATCCTGCGGCATGACCGTGTCGATCTCGACCGAAGACATACGCTCTTTGATCGCGCGTTCCATGCGCAGAAGACCAACGCGATACTGGTTCTCCATCAGTTCCCCGACCGAGCGCACCCGGCGGTTCCCAAGGTGGTCAATATCGTCGATGTCGCCGCGCCCGTCGCGCAGTTCAACCAGCGCCTTGATACAGGACACAATGTCGTCCTTGCGCAAAGTGCGCACTGTATCTTCGGCATCCAGCGCCAGACGCATGTTCATCTTCACGCGGCCAACAGCCGAAAGGTCATAACGCTCGCCATCAAAGAACAATGTGTCGAACAGGGCAGACGCCGCATCAACGGTGGGCGGCTCGCCCGGACGCATCACGCGGTAGATGTCCATCAGTGCCGTGTCGCGACCCATGTTCTTATCAACCGCCATCGTGTTGCGCATGTAAGGCCCAACAGTGATGTTATCGATGTCCAGAACAGGGATTTCGGTAACACCGGCATCCACAAGTTCTTTCAGCGTGCCGCCAGAGACTTCACCGGCCTTGTCCAGTTCCCATGTCAACTCGTCCCCGGCTTCGACGTAAATCGCACCGGTTTCTTCGTTGATGATGTCACGTGACGCAAACCGACCGACAATATTGTCGAACGGTACCAACAGATCAGTGACCTTGCCTTCGTCGATCAGCTTCTTGACCGCGCGTGGCGTCACTTTCTTACCGGCCTCAGCAATCACCTTGCCAGACTTCGCATCCACCAGATCATGCAACGGACGGGTTCCGCGCACGCGATCAGGGAAGAACTTGGTGACCCAGCCCTTGTTCTTCTTAAGCTTGAAGTTAACGGTGTCGTAATACGCATCCATGATCGCTTCTTGATCCAGACCAAGCGCATACAACAGCGTCGTTACAGGCAATTTCCGGCGACGGTCGATACGGGCAAAAACGACGTCTTTCGCGTCGAATTCGAAATCCAACCAGGACCCGCGATAAGGAATGATCCGGCATGCAAACAGCAATTTGCCGCTGGCATGGGTCTTGCCCTTGTCGTGGTCAAAGAACACACCGGGCGACCGATGCATCTGGCTGACGATAACCCGCTCGGTGCCGTTCACGATGAACGTCCCGTTTGGTGTCATCAAAGGCATATCGCCCATGAACACGTCTTGCTCTTTGATGTCTTTAACCGATTTCGCACCGGTATCTTCGTCCACATCAAACACGATCAACCGCAGCGTCACCTTCAAAGGCGCGCTATAGGTCATGTCACGTTGCTGACATTCCTCGACATCATACTTCGGATGCTCAAGCTCGTATTTCACGAACTCCAGAACAGCCGTCTCGTTGAAATCCTTGATCGGGAATACCGACTGGAAAACACCCATGATGCCTTCGCCGTCCATCGGCTCGGGCTGATCGCCGGAACCCAGGAACAGGTCATAAGATGACTTCTGAACCTCGATCAGGTTTGGCATCTCCAATACTTCGCGGATTTTGCCGTAATATTTGCGTAAACGTTTTTGGCCAAGATAGGTCGTCGCCATGCTAAAAAGCACCTTTCTTCGTTCCAGAACGCGTCAGCCGTCGGGGCCCGGCGACACACCCAAGAAACCAGTGGGATTCCGACCATACCAGGGCACCTTCCCAAGGGTGCCCACCCGTCGAAATCCGCACCTTAGGAAACGCAGTCACGGACTGCCCTTCCTGAGACGCGGAAAGCCGGACCCGGTATTGACCGGATCCAGCTCTGTTTTTTGTCCCTCTGGCGCGCTCCGGATCAAGTCCGGGATGACCGCCGCCTTGAGGGCGTCGATTACTTCAGCTCGACTTCGGCACCAGCCGCTTCAAGCTTGCCTTTGATCTCTTCAGCTTCAGCCTTGTCGACGCCTTCTTTAACGGCTTTGCCGCCAGCTTCGACCAGGTCTTTCGCTTCTTTCAGACCAAGACCTGTGATCGAACGAACCTCTTTGATGACGTTGATCTTCGAAGCGCCAGCGGCCTTCAAGATTACGTCAAATTCGGTTTGCTCTTCAGCTTCCGCACCAGCGTCGCCAGCAGGACCAGCCATCATTACCGCGCCACCAGCGGCGGGCTCGATGCCGTATTCGTCTTTCAGGATTGTTTTCAGTTCCTGAGCTTCGAGAAGGGTCAGACCCACAATCTCTTCAGCAAGTTTCTTCAGATCAGCCATTTCTGTCTTCCGTTTCCTAAGATGTGTTCCAACGTGCAGTTTTCAACCCCACGCAGGTCCCAAGTCTCACGCCGCTTCGGCGCGCTCCTCGATGGTTGAGAGTATGCTCGCGATGTTCGAAGCAGGTGCGCCAATTGCGCCAGCGATGTTCGAAGCAGGTGCGCCGATGCAACCAACGATCGAAGCGATAAGCTCGTCACGCGATGGCATGTCTGCAACTGCCTTGACGCCAGCAGCATCAAGAGCGTTCTCACCCATTGCACCGCCAAGGATTTGCAATTTCTTGTTATCTTTGGCGTATTTTTCGATGACCCGTGCCGCAGCAGTCGGATCCTCGGAATAGGCTAGAACGGTCATTCCCGTCAGAAGGTCAGCAATAGATTCACATGACTTTCCCTGAAGGGCGATTTTGGCGAGCCTGTTCTTGGCGACACGAACGGACCCACCTTCTTCACGCATCTGCGCGCGTAGGTCCTGCATCTCGGCAACCGTAAGACCTGCGTAGTGGGCTACGACCACAACGCCAGAGCTTTCAAAGATCTGGCCGAGCTCGTCGACCAACTTCTCTTTCTGGGCTCTATCCACAGTTTCACTCCAATTTTGGAGGTTTTACCCTCCGGCTCAACATAAGGTGACACATGCCACCCCACGGGTCCTTACGGGTCCTCGCAATCGCGCTTCAGGTCAGACCTGAATACGTAATTCTTTGTTCCCGTCTCAGGCAGGAATTATGAGCTTTGCTTTTGGCGTGGCTCACCCACCGTCTCGGACGAATCGTAAGAGGGAAGCGCACGCACTTCCCCCAGACGCGCGCTCTCTAGAGCAGTTCTAAACAGATGTGAAGGGGAAAATGCGGTTTTCGACAGGAAATCTTGGGGTTTCGAGGCTGTTCAGCGGAATTGGTGCCGGTATGGGGAACATGGTGGGGGATTGGGGCGCTGAAGACTTGGATCTCTTCAAACATCGATTGCAATTGTCATTTAGAAAATTGGCCGTCGGTTTGCTTTAACATGTCGCCACTCTGAAGAGATGTACGTCCCTTCTCGCAAGAATAGCATGTTTCTGATGGGAATCTTTAATATCTTACAAGCCCTGCAATCTAAGATTATTAAGACATGCCAGTTTTGCGATGCGCGGGTAAAGCATCTATAACGGTTTGCTGCAACTCTGGCTCCCAAAAATAGTAGATACGAAGGCATCGTTTAGGGTCGCGAACATTGCCACCATTCTTGACGTGCCAATCGACTTCGTAGCTCCGCCCCTTCCAATCAGCGGCGTATTTGTCGCCACCGCAGGGTGCATTGAGTATTCCTCCTTCGATTTGCACATCTCCTCGCAGGCTGCCTCCACCATTGATACGCCTGTCGTGCTGCTCGTTGGCCAGCCATTCGATAGATCGAGCAACTAAAGCGACATCTTCGAACTCAGGAGAACGCACCATCCTACGAGCAGCAGGAGTGAGAAGGACTCTATCAGGGAAGCATTTATCCAGCCAATCGGTAAATTCAGACCACTTTTGTGGAAAAGGCGGTTCGGAGGTAGGAACATCATCTTCAGCGCCTAAAGCGGATTGCAGCTGCCTAATTCTGAACAAAAGCGCGCGATTTTCATACTCCGCTGACTGAGCTCTGGCCTCGGTACTCTCAACTTCAGCAACATAGCCATCGATCTCTTTCTCTTTTTCGTCAATTTGCTTTTCTAAACTGCTCACCAACTCTTCGGCGACTTTTAGAACATCTTCATTAGGGGCTGCGCGGTCAGTCAATTCATTCCTTTTGACTTGGCGGCTAACTGTTCGAACAGAGGCGAAGTCAAGTACGTCCTTTCCCAATCGGGTTTCAGAAATACTTGTCCCCGCAGCCATAGTGCGAAGGATTCTCACACATGCTTCCGCCCCACCAGTTTCTTGCAAATTCGAGGATAGAAATAGTCGGTGCCGGAAAGGATCATCGCCGCCTGAAAAACCTGGCATATATGCGCGAACACCACCGTTAAAAACCGACAAAAACTTTCCGAACCGTTCCGAAATTATCCAAGCCTGTGCTGCGGGAACACAGTATACACGCGCCATGCCAGCCGTAGATTTTGCGAGCAGTTCTGAGTCGATGTTCACACCACCGTAGTCGGCGCTTGGCATAGCGCAAACGAACACCGGCAATTTGCGACCTGGATCCTCAAGATAATCACATAGGTCGTGAACATCGTTTTCTCCGCCAATAATCACGGGCGCGAAGGAAAGTCGACGGGACCCTCTGATCAGACCCGGCTCGTCAATCATTTGGAGCACGGGGCCTGGCACATGTGGCTCTATGCTGAAGTCATGCTCTGTCAAGTTAACAATAAGCCGAAGGCTAACAAACGGACGAGCACCGAGATCGCCACCCACCACGATTTCGGTAGACCATACTCGACCGGCAACATTTTTGTCAGGGTCCTCGGCCCTTAGCGCCCAAAGGTCCAGTGTTTCATTCGAGATACGCACAGCTGAACTGTTTCGGCCACCTGTAAGAAGTTCAAAATCCTGACAGTCCCAGGCCTCTTTGGGTAGAGCACGGCCGGCGCGTTTTTTTGCCCAAGTCAACGCCGCTTGCCTAGCGGCATCTGATGACAGCGCGAAGTCTTTTCCATCAAGTTGAGCGGAAACACGCAAGATCTCCACGTCTCTTGCCGACGGGCTTGAATGTTTCGGTAGTGGCGCGAGGGCTTCAGAAAAAGCTGTCATAGTTGGTCTTTCACAATACCCTTAGCAATGAAATCAGAATCCGCTGCACTAGAAAAAATCGTAGTTCAAAATACTATGAAAAAATCTCGGTGCGTAAAAGTTCTAGAAATGGATGTCGAAAGCAATGCTATTCTTCAAGAGCGTTTGAGTCACTAGCAAGTTCAAAGTCCGCAAGAAATTCAACTCATACCCCCAAAAAAGCCGAGCTCTTGCAACTACGAACTCCGGCCACTTTTTGCCCTTGCGCTTGTCGCTGTGCAGCCAAATGCGGCCTATACATCAATTCCTCAAGACGTTAAGGGCGGCCTTCTGGTGTCCGGGTGTTAAACTTCGGCGCGTTTTTATTGAAAGCTTACTTCCGTGAAACAGGCATTGGCACAGGCTCTCGAGGCCAAAGGGTATACATCGCTGACGGCGGTACAAGAGGCCGTAACAGCGCCCGAAGTGCTGGGCAAAGACTTGTTGGTGTCGGCGCAGACCGGATCGGGAAAAACACTCGGATTCGGGTTGGCCATTGCGCATGGACTGCTTGGCCAAGACGAGGCTCTACCGCCAGCCGAGGCGCCTTTGGCGCTGATCATTGCGCCAACGCGCGAATTGGCTCTTCAGGTCAAACGCGAGCTGGCTTGGCTTTTTGCCGGAGCACATGCAACCTTGGCATCGACCGTTGGCGGCATGGACATGCGCGACGAGCGCCGGGCCCTGGCACGTGGGGCTCATATTGTCGTCGCCACACCGGGGCGATTGCGCGATCACATCATGCGCGGCTCGATTGATCTCAGTGGTCTGAAAGCGATCGTGTTAGACGAAGCGGACGAAATGCTGGATTTGGGCTTTCGAGAGGACCTGGAATTCATTCTTGAGCAATCCCCAACCGAACGGCAAACGCTGCTGTTTTCGGCGACGGTGCCCGCTTCAATTGCCCGACTTGCCAAGAACTATCAAAAGGATGCTGTACGCGTCGCGACCACCAGCGGTGCCAGCCAGCACGCGGATATTGAATACCGGGCGCTGAATGTTTCGGCCCGCGATAGCGAGAACGCTATCATCAACGTGCTGCGATACTACGAAGCCCCCAATGCCATCGTCTTTTGCAATACACGTGCGATGGTGAACCGGCTGACCACACGTCTATCTAACCGCGGATTTTCAGTTGTGGCTTTGTCGGGCGAGCTGTCGCAAAACGAGCGAACCCACGCGCTGCAGGCGATGCGCGATGGTCGTGCGCGGGTCTGCGTGGCGACGGATGTGGCCGCGCGCGGTATTGATTTGCCGAACCTTGAACTTGTCATCCATGCCGAGCTGCCGACGAACCAAGATACGCTTTTGCACCGCTCGGGTCGCACCGGGCGCGCGGGGCGCAAAGGGATCAGCGCGCTGATCGTGCCGCCTGCTGCGCAAAAAAAAGCACAGCGATTATTGGGGTGGGCCAAGCTGAAAGCTGAATGGGACACAGCCCCTTCGGCCGAGGAGGTTAGTGCAAAAGATGACGCACGTATGCTGGCCAGTTCTGATTGGACCGATCCAGTCGAGCCCTCCAATGCAGCGACCGTGAACGACGTTGTGGAGCGGTTTTCGCCCGAACAAATTGCCGCAGCCTACGTGCGACTTTACCGCGAAAGGCGTTCAGCGCCGGAAGAACTTGTTGACCCATCAACACCCGCCAAACCACGCCAGGCGTTTGGCCCAAGCGTTTGGTTTTCACTGGAAGGCGGCCACAACGCAAATGCCGAGCCGCGCCGACTGCTGCCGATGCTTTGCAAGATGGGCAACATTTCCCGTGAAGATGTCGGGGCAATTCGCATCCAAAAAGACGCGTCATTTATCGAACTCCGTCAAAGCGCGGTCAAAGGTTTTTTGAGCGCTGTCGGGCCGGGAATGGCGTTGGAAAACGGTGCCAAGATAATCCAGATGAAAGATGCGCCAAATCTTGAACGCGGAACTGGCAAGGCAAAGCGCACATCGGCGCCCAGGGAAAACGCCAGTCCAGACAAAGAATTAGACGACCACAAATCCGCCAGAGCTGCGAAACCTGCGGCCTCGAACCCCCAAAGTGGAACCCCACCGATTGATTGGAACGACGCCCCAGTCCCGCGGAAGAAAAAGCCCAAACCCGGTGCGAAACCGTCGGGCTCGTCAAAACCCAAATCCACGCGCACAGAGACCTAACCCCCAAAGGCCGAAAAGTGGAAACCGCGCAAGGCAAAGGGAGGATCGCAAGCGTCTGACCGATCGTCCGAGAAACCACGCGGGCCGAAACCACCTGCTGGCAAACCGTCCAGCAAAAAGAACCGCGCCCGTAAATTTGCCAAATCAACCACAGGCGGCAACGCGACGCCTGTTAGGAAAAAGAATAGTAAATCGGGCAAGCCCCGTAACAAGAGTTAATCTCTGGCACAGTGTCCGCATGCGCTCAGCATGAAGACACCTGGGACTGGGGTGGTGTCTTTCGGGCCGACAAAGAGAACATCCTTGGTATCTGCGCGAAGGCGACGAAGTCATCTTTCGCTTCCCCGTCCCCCTTTTTAACAGGCTCCAAACAAGTGAGCGACACGGGTATGAAATGAAAAACGGAGCCCCGTTTGAGGCTCCGTTTTCTAACGATTTCGGAAAGCTATTTATTGACGCTCAAACCCGCCGATTTGATCGTAGAAAGTTGCTCCAAAACCGGCCAAACCTTCGCGCACGCCGCCTTCAGCCGGCCCATAGACCTGAAGGCCAGTCGGAGACAATATTGCCAGGAAACGCTCGGCGAAATTTTCACCGAAATTGCCAAGGTGAATACCCGCATCGGCGTTGGTTTCATAGCGTTCGTTGATGTGGATCATATTTCCGGAACGATGCCATTCGTAGGATTTTGCACCCGCTTCAGCCATGGTTGCTTTAACCATTTCTGCCATAAGCGCATTGAACGCATTATCCTGTCCTTCGGCCAATTCAGCAGAAAGTGTCCAAGCGATGTCGTCGGTGGCTTCAGCCATTGCAGTGGTCGTCATAAGTCCTCCAATCAGCATTACTGCTGTCGTTGCTGTTTTGATTGATTTGATAATCATTTCGTTTCCCTTCACTCATCCGGCGGTGTGTTTGTCGCCGCTAAGTTCAGGGTGCAGCAAAGGAGGCTCCCTACATATCGGGAGAATTCCCTATTTTGTCGCGAAAACTCTCAATCCATTACAATTCCGTGCTCAAGTGCAAACAGCGCCAGCGCTGGACGGGCACGGATATTAGTCTTGTTATAGATATTCTGGATGTGATGATCGGCAGTTTTCGGCGAAATTCCAAGGGCTTCTGCAATTTCAGCAGTAGTCTCGCTTTTGGCAAGCCGGGAAAGAACCTGTGCTTCGCGTCGGGTAAGACCAAAAGGAATTGAGCCCAAAGATTCACTAACCATATGGCCTGCAGCTTGTAGAACGGCTGATACCGCTGACGACAGGAACCTCTTTTCGCGGCCCGCTGCGTTCAATTTTGCCGCGGCCTCTGTCGCCGAAATTGGGGCGCGGTTTGGCATTCCGTGGGTAAGTTCATCATACTCGTTTGCGACCGCCAGGATATTCGCAGCCAGATCGGTCAATGGGATACCTCTGTGATAACCAGATCCATCGGCTCTTTCCTGAACCGAGGCAGCGACCTTCACCCATTGAGAAAACGGATTGCCGTGAGACAGGTAAAACTGTGTTTGAAAGGCGTGCCGTTCCATTTCCAATCGCTCAGAGCCCTCAAGATCGGTTTCCTTGTACCAAATGCGATTATTGATTGCGCATTTACCAAGGTCGTGAACCAAAGCGGACAGCCTTAGATTTTCGATGTCGCCTTTGGACATCTTGGCGTTTTGCCCGGCCCGAGCAGACAAGGCCGCGACCCGGCGGGAATGGCTAAAAAAACATAATGCTTTGTTGTCTGTCACGTCGGCCGCAATTTCAGCCAAGGTCACCCGGCATTTCGGGGTCAAAAGTGTTCGTTCTCCAGGTTCCGCAGCGATGAAATTTTCGAACTCTGGGGACCTGCTGGCAACTTTGAAGATGTCGTCCGCGTGTTCCAGGAATTTTTCGCCCAGATTGGGGTCAACTTCACGTCCAAGCTTTGCTGCAATAACCTCTTTGGCCCGTGTCGCATTTTCTAGCCGTCGGACAAGTTCTGCCATCTCGGTGATGCGGTGCAGTCGCTGTAAATAGGGCAGGCTTTCTCCACCATACGGCAACACCTTGCCGTCCCAACGACCATAGTAGTACGGAACGCTTTCAAGAACGGCTTGCGAAATGGGCAGACGCTTGGCCAAAAGGTAGGATTGCTTGCAGTGGGCGGCGGTGAAATCTGGGGCAGCCGTGGGCAACATATCGCAAATGCCATCGAACGCGGCGTGACGTTCTTCTTCAGGCGCTTCAAGGGCAACGAAGCGATCCAGATGCAATTTCAGATCTTCTCGATCCGCCCAATCCCCCAGCATGGTCGCGACGGCAAATCCTTGGTCGTCTCCGACCCCCATCATCCCCGTTTCATGGCCTGTAACCGTGCATCCTATGAATCGCACAAGGGCAATATGATAGGCGTCTTTTTGCGTCGCTACTTCGTCGCCAAGCCTACGAGAAAACTCTGCGGCAACGACCGCCGCGGTTAGCCCTGCGCCCTGTGGGCGTCCAGTTGCGGCGTCTGCCGCCAATGCAAGGACACCAAGACCTTCTGCAATTCCGGTTTTGGTTCCAACGCCAAAGAGGGCGGCCCCAATATCTCCAATTCTTGCAATCGACATCCAATATCCTTTGGAATTTCTTATTATCAGTTAGCAACGTTCTATGGATATGTACAGAAAGTCTAGCGTTGTTCGTGTTCTGCGGGGCAACGAGCAAACTCTTGGCCAAGGGCTCTGAAAGTTGCCGTTTATACATCGCGCAGCGTCGGCCAATTTGGGCTCCAAGCAGCGATTTTCAACGCCTCATTTGTACTCGGCGATCCGAAGTCAGAATTTTAACATCTGCACCAAAAACCATTCTCCAAACATTAACCCACCCTTAACCTTCCTTACCGCGCGCACCAAATCTGGTGTGCGAACGCGCAACACCGGATAAGGGCACCGACGTAATACCGACGTAATGCCGACGCGATACAGACAGGGCCAAATCACCCGATCCCCTGTGTTTTATGGCGTTAATCATTTGGGAGGCCGGACGCAACGCCCCGCGACCGACCGTTGCCATAAGGCCTCGTTAACCGATCACCCGTGGTCCCACTGAGTGAAAATCAGGAAACTTGCCGCTGCCACAAAAAAAGAGGAGCAGTTTCCTGCTCCTCTTCATGATTTCTGTCTTAGTTTCCCGACTTAGCGGTTCAGGAACTCAAGGTCATACTTGTCTTCGACGTCTGGAACCGGATGATCTTCATGCAGCGATTTGACGATGCCGTAGATCATGAACAACAGGATCACAGCAATCGGCAAACCGGCCACAATTGATGCCGTCTGAAGCGCGCTCAGACCGCCCGCAAGCATCAAGACACCCGCAACCACACCCGAGGTTAGACCCCAGAAAATCCGGAACTTTACCGGTGGGTGCTCGTCGCCCATCGACAACATCGTGCACATAACCAATGTGCCCGAATCCGATGACGTTACGAACCACGAAATCAGCAGAACCGTGATCAGCACCGTGATCGGATAGACCAATGCGCTATAGCCAAATCCCTCGACAGTTTTGAACACGCCGGTCGCATAATCCGCATTCACGGCATCGACCACACCAGTTCCATAGAACAGATCCACACCAGCGGCAGCACCACCAAAGACGCCCATCCACAGCATGACGACGGATGTCGGGATCAACAGAACACAGAAGCAGAACTGTCGTATCGTGCGCCCCTTAGAGACGCGCGCGATGAACAGACCCACAAATGGGCACCAAGCGATCCACCAACCCCAATAGAAGATGGTCCACCAGCTCTGCCATTGGTTATCAGGCTCACCGTTGATCCAGAAACCCATAGGAATAACGTTCCACAGATAGTCTCCGAAGCCAGAGATTGTGATGCCCAGCAAGAAGGCCGTTGGCCCAAGGATGATGAACAAGATCAGCAACCCAACCGAAGCCATAACGTTGCACTCGGACAAGATACGCACGCCTTTACCCACACCCGACGCCGCCGAGGCAGTTCCGAGACAAGTGATAATGGCCACCAGAATAAGCTGGTTTGTCTGGGTGTTGGTCATCCATCCAAGGTTTTCCAGACCCGCAGCAATCGGCGTCACACCAAGACCCAGCGACGTTGCCAGGCCGAAGATGGTGCCGAAGACACCGATCAGATCCACCAGATGGCCCCAAGGACCGTAAATGCGCTCTTTCAGAACCGGATACAGCGCTGTGCGAAGCGTCAGCGGAAGGTCACGGCGATACGAGAAATACGCAAGGCTTAGACCTACCAGCACATAAAGACCCCAACCATGGAAACCCCAGTGGAAATTGGTCACTGTGACAGCCGAGATCGCTGCATCAACCGAGCCAGGCTCGATCCCGCCCTTGGTCAGAAATGGGCTGCCCTGGATGTGATACATCGGCTCGGCAACACCCCAATAGATCAGACCGGAACCAAGACCGGCGCTGAACAGCATACAAATCCACGAGAACGTGGAAAAGTCCGGCTCATCGTCATCCTTGCCCAGCTTTACATTGCCAAACCTGCTGACCATTAGCCAGAATACAAAGAACAGCGCGATGTTTACGACGACGACATAAAACCAATCCATCGTGCCGATAATAAAGTTCTTACCGGCAGCAAAGACTTCGCTGGAAGCCTCGACGTCACTGATCGTGTAGATCACAAATCCGAGGATCATGACCATCGAGGCCACGCCCATCAGAACGTTCATCCCTTTGAAAGGGCCAGACTCTGCAACCATGTTGCGAGGAGTCTCTGTTGTTTCGTTACTCATTTTTATCCCTCTTTATCCTGTTGGCCTGGATCAACGCGTTGAACCAGCTGCACCTTGACGTGCCGCAACGGTCAACCATGCTTGGAAAGCTTCCTCCAGACGACCGTGGTTCTTCGACCACCAATCGGCGTCTGACAGGATGTGAACCTTGTCATCGAAAGCCGGACCATTTGGAATTCGCGACAAAACATCATCCGACAGCATTGCGAGCGATGATTTCCGGGTTGGACCATTGGGCAAATGCGTCACCATATTAGCCAACGATTCACTGCTGCTTGCGAAGCGGATAAAGTCGATCGCTTCTTGTTTGTAACGGGTTCCTTTTGGGATGCCGAACAGGTCAAGTTCAATCACTCGACCATCAAAAATCATGGTGAACTCCGCACCTTCTTCTCGCGACGCAACAGCACCAGTCGTTGCCCAGACGGACGACATTGCAGCCTCGCCTGCGTTCAGCATTCTAATAGGTTCACGCCCGGTACTCCAAAGCTGAAGGTCTGGACGAATTGACTCCATCCTCGCAAAGGCGCGAACAACGCCCGCGTCGGTTTCCAGTGTCGAATAGACATCGTCCCGTGCAACTCCGTCGGCCATCAACGCCCATTCCATGATGACTGTTGGATCATTGCGAATTGCTCTGGGGCCCGGGAAATTTTCGGTATCGAAGAAATCCGCAATTGTCGCAGGTGGGCTGTCGCCAAAAGCATTGTTGTCATAGGCAAATGCCGTGCCCCAAACGATGACGCCGACGCCGCATTCGTTCAGCGCGCCCTCAACAAAATCATCGCTAGCCGGAGTTCCGTCTGCACCAGCCGGCAAGGAAATTCCGGATAAATCTTCCAATAGTCCTTCTTCACAGGCTCTAAGTGAATCGGCCTGCGTCAGATCAACCACATCCCAAATTACGTTGGCACTTTCGACTTGGTCACGGATTTCCGAAATGCCGCCGTTGTAGTGTGCAACATTAACACTAACATCATTTGCATTCTCGAAAGGCCGCACAAACCCCAGCATCTGGCTGCGCATATATGGGCCGGTCCATGACGTAAATGTAATCTCTGGACTCGGTTTCGCCATAGCTGCTGAATCCTGCGCCTGGCTGGCTCCTCCCGACAGTGTCATGAACATCACTGCACACGCAGTTAGCAATGCCCCACCTGAGCGGTCTCGATAACGACTCATGTGAATCCCCCGTTTGTTTGTTTTTGGAATGGAATATTTGCGCCGCGGCAGGAGCAGCAAAGCGCGCGATAATCTGGCCAAGCACGACGAAACTGTTGTTTCGCTCGGAACTGCATGATGTTGATCATATGAGTACAGACGATTGCTCGTGAAGGTGCCGTGAAAGCCATGCCACATGATTGTCACAAAGACGGGTCGCCGCATACAAAAAGCGACATCGGAATGTTAACAAACGACCAAATTTACACTCACGTCGAATAAATTGCGATAATATAAGCCCGTTTCATAGCGGAAAGCCCAATGTGTTTGTAACATTCATTGTCAGTAGCGCCCGCGATTGTAGAAATCGAATCTGTTTCACTGCAATCACTTTGAAATTGTGCCGACATTCAGCACATCAAAGCTGCTTTAAACAGTTGATTCTAAGGAACGTTATTCCATAGCTGAAATGTCGGATACTTTGTGAGAGTTCGCTTTACTCACAATGGCTCAGCGCAAATGATAAGTCAGTGCCGACTGCATCAGAAAAGCCAGCTTTTCAAGTTTCGCATCACCTAAATCGCCTAATAGCACCGCACGAGTACCATCATACTCGAAAGCTTCCGGAAAAATCTGCCGAAATTCCGAAACAACGCTGGTTTGGCAATGCGTGAAAATGGCTGCGCGACCGTCCCTCGCTTGCCCAAGCCGGACCGTTGTCCCAGATTTGGTCTCGGACGTCAGATACGCGGGCTGCCCCCACTCTTCTACCCTGCCCACTTCAGGGCATTCTATTGCAACTTGGTAAATAAGACGCCGAAGAGCCAATAGAACAGAATGACAGTCCGCCGGGATGGCATCAAACGCCTTCGCAACGTCAGCACTGGCAAACATATCACCCTGCGCCATCGCGATTCCTCTTCGATTCATGCCACCTGCAAACTGACCCTACCGGTATCCCGACTGGGTGGAATTCCAAATTTTCGGGTGTATTCCCGGCTGAACTGCGCGGGACTTTCGTATCCGACTTCAAAACTCGCAGCAGATACAGACCAATTCCCGCCCTGCAAAAGCCCGCGCGCTTCGATCATTCTCAAGTCCTTTTGATACTGAAGCGGCGTCGTTCCAGTTACCGCCTTGAAGTGCTCGTGAAATGAAGAAGCGCTCATTCCCACCAATTGCGCAAGGTCTGGAACAGCTAGCGGTTGACGGAAATCCGCACGGATTCTTGAGATTGCGCGTGCCACGCGGCTGGCGTGGCTATCAACTGCCAGCAAATTGCGCAGCATCCCCCCAAGCGACGACATCAATAGGCGGAAATGTAACTCGCGCAGAATGAGTGGCCCCAGAACATCAGCCTCAAGTGGCGTTTCGACCGCTACCAGATAACGTTCCAACGCATCGGCCCAAATCGGATCGGCAGCGCCCGCGCTCAGCGAACGTGCAACAGAGTCCGAGGGCACGTCCGCCCCAACTTGCTCGTATAGGCTGCGCACCACAGTCAGATCCAATGACAAGACAATTGCGAGATAGGGTGCTGCAGAACTTGCCTGGGTTATTTTTGAAACAACAGGTAGCTCGTGGCTGACAACTAGAGCATCGCCAGCACTCAATGCGACCGACATACGACCAATAGCCGTTTCTTTCGCCCCTCGTAAGATCAGACAAACGACCGGATTGTAAACAACTGCCTCAATCGCGCTGGGGCGATCTTTGCGCAGCACAATAAGCCCGGGATGCAAACTAGCGTTATTTGTCTGAAATTTAGCTTCATATCGCTCTGCGCGCTCTATTAAAGTTGCCAGTGTCAAATGCCGCTCCTTTCATTGCCATCTTTAGAGTCTACGGTCGAAAAATTCACCTAAAAATTCTAAACCTCGTAGGAATAGGCAGAAAATTCACAGGATGATGCAAGCCAGATTAACGGCAAGTCTCTAAGTTCATCACAGATCAACAGAACTCAGGACGAATTGAAATGACCATGCAAACACTCGAGCTAAATGAAACGACAGTCATGCCAATGGTTGGTTTCGGCACTTATCTGATCTCTGACGAAATGGTACCGATGGCCGTGTCCACAGCTATACAAAACGGGTATCGCCACATTGACACTGCAGCCGGATACCAAAACGAAACCGGGGTCGGAGCGGGAATTCGTGAGGCTCTTTCGGCAAACGGACTTCAACGCGATGACGTTTTCATTACCACCAAACTTTGGCCCGGCAATGCCGCCTGGGGGGATGCGCCAAAAACCTACGACCAGACTGTCGAAGCGTTCGAAGAAAGCCTCGCCAAACTCGATACTGATTTTGTCGACCTCTATCTGATCCACGCGCCGTCGGGCGGTGACGAACGCCTGGACCAATGGCGCGCCCTCTTAGATCTTAAATCTGCGGGCAAGGCACGCGCGGTTGGCGTCAGCAACTTCACAACTGCCCATTTGGACGAAATCAACGATGCCGGCCTGCCAGAGCCCGACGCTAATCAGATCGAGCTACATCCCTGGTCTCAGAAGCCCGAGTTGATCGCGCATATGAACGCGCATGGCATCGCACCTATAGCGTATTCCAGTCTTGCACCACTTTCGACATGGCGCACGGAACCTGGCCAAGACAGTGCCAAAACCGAGGACATGAAAGGCCAAAGCGCACCATTCAAGGCGTTGGCTCAGAAATACAATACCACCGAAGCGCAGTTACTTTTGCGCTGGGGCGTCCAGAACGGTTACGCGGTTTTGCCGAAGAGTCTGAATTCCGGACGCATGCAACAGAACATCGATCTCTTTTCTTTCCGTATCGAAGACAGTGACATGGCGGACATTCAGGCGATGGATCGCGGCGAAGCCCTGGCTTGGGCAACTGGTGATCCAAGCATGATGGGGTGATAGTTTAACGCTAAACAATAATTGCGAAATGGACACCTGTAAAAAGACATGTTCGACAGTTGTGTATACCGCGGATCGGTCTATTTAAGATGAGACAATGCCAACAGGAGTTAAACGTATGAAGACCGCCGAAAACTATCTGGCCGAAGCCAACGCCGTCGTTCCCAAAATATCAGCCGAAGACGGCATCGCCAAACATGCCGCAGGTGGCAGCGTTTTTGTCGATGTTCGCGACAGCGGCGAAATTGCTGCCTCGGGCACAATTGCGGGCGCGCTGCGTATCTCGCGTGGCATGATGGAGTTTCGCGGTGACGACACCCACGCCCTGCATCATCCAGGCCTGAGCAAGGATGCCGATATCGTTTTGATCTGCGGTGCCGGTGGACAGGCCGCGTTGACCGGCAAGACCATGAAGGACATGGGGTATCAGAACGTCTCTAATGTTGGCGGGTTTTCGTCCTGGAAAGAGGCTGGCGGTCCGGTCGAAGACTAAATTGCGCCGGGCCTTCCGGCCCCGTCGCGACGGGCGGGGGACGCTGTCCCCCGCACCCCCTGGGATATTTCCGGGCCAATAATGTGCTAGATCAGCGAAAGCTGGCAAAAGGTATATAGCGCACGAGATCACCCGCAGCGATCTTTTGACCACCATCGCCCAACTCGACCAGGCCATCGGCCCAGGCCAACCCGGAAATACGCCCAGATCCTTCTGAAGCAAAGACCTCTGCGCGGCCGTCCGCCGTCATTCTGGCGCGCAGGTATTCCCGGCGTCCAGGTTTTTTGGTCTTTGCAAAGGCGGCGGGAACCTTAAACGACTGCGGCGTTTTCCAGGGCTCGCCGGCCATGACCCCAAGCGCGGGACGCGCAAATATCATTGCGCAGACCAGCGCAGCAACCGGATTGCCGGGCAAGCCGAAAATTGGGCACCCGTTCCAAAGTCCCAGAGCCAGAGGCCGCCCAGGCTTCAAGGCGATGCGCCAATCCTGCCGAAAACCCTCTTCGCCAAGAATGGCCGCCAGATGATCTTCGTCGCCAGCAGAGGCTCCACCGGAAGTCAAAATTGCATCGACCTTTCTGGCAGATGCATCCAGCACGCCGCGCAGCTTCTCGCGATCGTCGCCAACATGTTCGAGATCAACGGCTTCGAAACCCCATTCCGCCAACAAGCTCAACAACATGGGCCGGTTGGCGTCAAATGTGCGCGCCAGATCAAAGGTGCTGCCAGGTGCTGCCAGTTCGTCCCCGGTTGATAGCACGCCAACCTTTAGTGGGCGCCGCACCTGCACTTCGGTCACACCAGTTGCTGCCAATATGGCGCGCTCCGGTGGCCCAAGCCTCTTTCCTGCGGTTGCCACGACTTGTCCGGCATCAACATCTTCGCCCGCGCGGCGGCAGTTCGCACCGAGTTTGACAGGACCATTAAACGCGATGTGTGTTTCGTCGTGGGCCACATCTTCTTCCAGAATAACGGTGTCGACTCCGCCCGGCAGCAGTGCTCCGGTCAAGATGCGGACGGCTTTTCCAGCTGGCACATTGCCGGAATACGGCTGCCCTGCAGCTGCACGCCCCGACACCAACGGCAATTTCTGGTCTCCGCCCCCTGTTGCGGCATGGGCAAACCCATAGCCGTCCACCGCAGAATTAGCGGCAGGGGGATTGGCGCGCTGCGCTAAAACATCTTCGGCAAGGATCAGACCGGCAGCTTCAACTGCCGGCTTGGTTTCGACCGCCGTCACGCAAACCATGCCCGCCTCAAGGCGCTCCAATGCCTGATCTACCGGCGTCCAATCGACGCCCGGCGGCAATGCAAAACAGTCGTTATTCAGCCTTGGTGGCTTTAGATCGGACATTTGCTCCCCGTGGGATCAGATCGACACAACCCCTTCAAAAGACATCATAACTGAAGCTCGGATTGAATGAAATCCGCGATGGCGTTGGTATCATCAAGCTGAAAAGCTGGGCGACCGGTCAGTATCTTGCCGCAGTCCGATGCAATGGCACGTACATTGTCGTCTCCTTCGCCAAGGATATCGGCCTTGCTGACAGCGCGATGAACCTCGATTTTAGGGAAATTCTCTAACTTGTATCCCTCGACCAGCACCAAATCCACGGGTGAAAGCCTTTGCCGAAGATCATCAAACCCAGGCTCGGGCGCATCACGCAACTCATGCATCAGGGCCCAGCGGGCACCGCTGGTCAGCATAACTTCACTGGCTCCGGCGGCACGATGGCGAAAACTGTCGGTGCCCTCATGATCCACATCAAAGGCGTGGTGGGCATGCTTGATAGTCGAAACCATAAAGCCGCGCGCCACAAACTCGGCCACCAACCGTGTTACAAGCCCTGTTTTGCCTGAGTTTTTCCATCCGACAACTCCGTAAACCTTCATGTTGATGCCTCCAGTAGGGTTTGGGCACGCTCAAGATCTTCCGGCGTGTTGACGTTGAAAAATGGATCAAACGGCTGGTCGTCGAAGTCAGCCATCGCAGTCCCGTGCTCGTCTGTCCAGGCAACGACCTTGCGCACGCCATCCATCAATGCCGCGCGCAGATCGTTGCGTAAATCTACCGGCCAATATCCAAATGTTGGATGTCGTCCGTTTTCGGTGCGCGCAAGCGCGATGGGTTTACCCGCAACATCAGCAGCGAGCATGAGCTGGGGCACCAGATCACAAGGGAAAAAGGGCGTGTCAGCTGCAGCCGTTACAATGTGGGTAGCCCCTTTTTCGGCAGCCCAGTCGAGACCAGCCAGAACCCCCGCCAGTGGTCCGGCGAACCCGTCGACAGAATCCGGAATTACCGGCAGTCCCAGGTCATCAAACCGGCTGGCGTCGCCGTTTGCATTTAACGCCAGATCTGCAACTTGTGGCTGCAACCGTGCCACCACTTGGCTCATGATCGTGCCGCCGCCCAGGGGCAACAAACCCTTGTCGCCGCCGCCCATCCGAGTCGCCAAACCACCTGCCAAAATGACACCTAAGGGTTGCTTCACGATGTTCGCCAATCTGTCAGCTGTGCGCGAAAATCTTTTGCCGTCATGCCACCTGGCAAAGCCGCATCCGGCACAACCAACATCGATACAGCGGACCGAAACACCGTTCCGCCCTTCACAGTTTTGATTGCATCGATCGCTGACCACTTCAGGCGACGTTCTGAGACGCCATCACGGATCCGTACGCCCATCTGATTGAAATCCACTTGCGTTTCACCAGCGCGATCCCAATGGCTGCCGACTTCGTCCCAGAAACGGCTCATGCGCGTGCGCTGTAAATAGGAAAATGCCGCGACCATAACACCGGCTCCGGCCAATCCAGCCACGGTGAAATACGGCGTTAGGCCATAGGCGGTAATGGCAAAAGTGACCAACAACAAGCCAAACCATATACCTGCCCAGATGATGGCGCGCTTCAAAAAGGGCTCGGGCGGCACGATGCTTTGCCACCATCCTGTCATTGCGCGGCGCGTCAGCGCCCGGTCATATGCAAAGCGCACGCTAATGTTGTCGCTCATTCCTTCGCCCCCTTGCGTCTGTTTCGACGCTCGTCGTCGCTGACAGATTTGGGATCTGCATCCCGAACCAGGCGATCTTCACCGGCCAGGCAAATGAACCTGCGCCCCCTCATTCTGCCAATCAACGTCAAGCCAACCTCGCGCGCAATATCGACGCCCCATGCTGTAAACCCAGACCGCGACGCAAGCGCCGGGATGCCCATCATCGCGCATTTAATGACCATTTCCGATGTTAGCCGTCCGGTGGTGTAAAGTATCTTGTCGTCGCCTGTTACGCCCTCCGACAGCATCCAGCCTGCAATTTTGTCGACCGCATTATGGCGTCCGACGTCTTCCATATAGACCAAAGGGCGGTCGCCCTGACACAGCACCGTGCCATGAATGGCGCCCGCCGCCAGATAAAGCGACGGCGTGCGGTTGATCTGGTCCGCCAGCGCATAAAGCCAAGATGTGCGCACTTCGGTGCTCGGCAGGCTGATACCTTCCAGCCCCTCCATCATGTCGCCAAACACAGTCCCAACTGCGCAACCACTGGTGCGGGTTTTCTTTTTCAGCTTCTCTTCGTAATCCGTCTCGCCGTCGGTGCGCACCACGACAGTTTCCAAATCTCTGTCGAAATCGACACCCAGAACCACTTCGCCTTCCTGCAGCATGCCCTGGTTCTTCAAGAACCCAAGCGCAAGATACTTTGGATAGTCCCCGATGGTCATTGCCGTCACAATCTCCTGCCCGTTCAGGAAGATCGTCAAAGGCCGCTCTTCAACCACAGCAATTTCGCTGGGGCGGCCATGCTCGTCCAGCCCACTGACGGCTCGGGTCAGACCGTCATCCAACGGATCTGGCCTGATCAGGAATTGATCCGCATTGTCACCCTGCATGAATTGTAGAACTCTCCTACCTGCGGTATTCGCAATAGGAACACTAGGACGACCCGATGGCATCGACCACCACAAAATCGGCGTTTCGCGCAGGCTTTATTGCCGGCCTTCCCTTTGTCGTGATCGGCATTCCGTTTGCGATGCTTTTTGGCGTGGTTGCAACCGAGGCTGGATTAACTGTTCCACAGACAATGGGTTTTTCGGTTTTAGTAATTGCTGGTGCGTCGCAATTCACAGCCGTCCAACTGATGACCGAGGCCGTACCAGTATGGGTTGTTCTGGCCGCGTCTCTGGCAGTTAATTTGCGGATGGCCATGTATTCGGCCAGCCTGCAACCCCACTTGCGCGAAGCAACGTTCTGGCAGCGGGTTCTGGTTGCCTATCTAAATGTCGACGCCAGCTATGCCGTCTCGATCAGCCGCTATGAAGACCCACCAGAGCTTACAACACACGAAAAAGTCACGTTTTTCATGGGCACAATGATCCTGACGTTCCCTTTGTGGTTCATCTTCACCTATGTGGGCGCCGTCGCCGGTTCCGCCATCCCCGAGGGCATCGCGCTCGATTTTGCCATGCCAATCCTATTCTTCTCGCTGGTTGGCCCAATGCTGAAAACACTGGCGCACCTGGCTGCCGCCGTAAGCTCTGTCGTGCTGGCACTGATCTTCACGATCCTGCCCTCGGGCATCGGCATTCTGATTGCCGGGGTAATCGCCATGGCCGTTGGGGCCGAGGTGGAAAGGCGACGCGGACGATGAGCTATTCAACCTTTGAAATCTGGACCATCATCGTCCTACTCGGGATAGGCACATACTTCAGCCGCTTCTCGTTTTTTGGCCTGGTCGGCGATCGGAAGATGCCCGATTGGGTACTGCGACACCTCCGTTATACCCCTGTGGCTGTGCTTCCGGGTCTGGTTGCTCCGCTGGCAATCTGGCCCGTCGCAACCGATGGTGATCCCGACCCAGCGCGACTGGCAGCAGCTTTTGCGGCTCTGGCGCTCAGCTATCTGACGAAGAATATGCTTTGGGGAGTTATCGCTGGCGGTGCGACTTTGATAGTTCTGCAGAACCTGCTCTAACCGCCAACCAAAGACGCTTCTATCAGTACATTGTGGTTCTTATCGGCATCGTCATCGGTTACCAACCGATCCGTCGCTCCTGGAAAAGCCGCGATGTCGGCCGCAAGAGCTTTCGGAAAATACGTTACCCCCACGCCTTCAAAACCTGGAACCTGCGCCAATATTCGCGTGATCGACAAGGCGCACTGAGCTTGTGGCACTGCACCATAGCTTTTTGCCAACTGCGCCGCCGCCCGCGCCTGCGCCAAAGTCACTTCGACTTCCTGTATGCGCACATCCCACGTCTGGCGGGCGTGGTAATCGATATAGACGGCAAGCGCACGCTCACTCATCCCAAACAAAACGTCATTGCGCTCTGGCACGAACGACACAGCAAATGACCCCGCCGGATCGAACAAAATCCGTTCTTCACCACTGATCATCAACGCCGAATGTCCGCCGGATCCGCTTTGACGGTTAATGACAGTGAACAGCGTAAGCATCGGTGGTCCACCGGACTTATAAGCGGCCGACTTCACGACTTCGTCCGGGGCCCAGACCGGCTGGGCCGGACCACCGCAAGCAGCAAGCAATATCGGAAGCAGCCCCAGCAGCGCGACACGTCGCATCCGCCAAAGGGCCAGAGGCATCAGGTGTTAAAGATCGCCAGGAAAATCAGAATGCCAATCGAAAAGATCGCAACGTTCTTCGACCAGCGTATAAAGCCAACAAACGTCCGCTCGTGGTCTTCGATCTTCATTTCGCCATGCTTGTGATCGGACATTTTTAACTCTCCGGAATCTCTTTCATTGTTCCCTAGCGCAAAGCCCATTCGCTGTCACGCAGGAAGGCCGGGGCAGTGTGCCGCAGGTCAGGCTTCGTTCAACGATTCAGCCAGCTCAAAGCCAATTCTCCGAGGCGGTTCGGCAGCCACGGCCTTGGGGTTCGCACGCAGCACAACGTTCAGTTGGCTGACATGCTGAACCAATTGAATGCGCGCGCCGCCCATATCGCTACCGTAAAAGGTCACGATGTCAGGATCGAAATACCCCAAACCTTCGATACGCAGAACGCCCGCCCCTGTATCCGTTAAACCCATCGCAACTTCATGTTCATTATCAAGTGTTTGCTCAAAATTCTTGATGTAAAGAATCAAGCGCTCATAGGCCCATTCTGCCGGGCTTTTCTGGTCAACGGGCTTCCTCGCAATGGCGTCCGGCAATGGCTCTTGTTCCGCTGTCGGCGGGCATCCTTCCGGGTTTGTATGCACAGCGCGCCCGATCCGCATCGCGCTCGCTTCGGCCACCTCAGCGGTGGTGTTGATCTCATCAGCCATCGGTTACCCCTTTGTCTGCCACATATAAGCGCCATCATCCCGCACTACGCGCGAAACGCGCCCAAGGTGCCACAGATGCAAACAATGCGCCATCGCCTCGACCATCGCCAAGCCATACTCACCATCGCCAATCTGGCGTTTGAATAGAGGAAGGAAACACTCGACTGCCGTGCGAGGCTCGCTCAGATGTTCATCCAGGCGGCGCAATGCGCTTTCATGGTTTTCGATCAATTGATCCAACCGCGTGGGCAGTCCGACAAACGGCAATTTGTGACCCGGCAGAATCATTTGGTTAGGAAGCGCAAAAATCTTGAATCGCTCGCAACTTTCCATCCATTCCGCCACCGGATCAGCCGTGGGCTCAGTCGCATAGACCCCAAGATTAGGCGAGATTGAAGGCAACAACTGATCCCCGCCAAGAACGATAGATGAATCGCTGGACCAGAGCGTTGCATGCTCGGGCGCATGTCCGTTGCCGGTCAAAACCATCCAGGACCGCCCGCCCAATTCCAGATATTGCTCGTCCTGCAACCGGGTGTATCCCAGTGGCAATGGCGCAACCACGTCGGCAAAATTGAACGGTCGCGCGACTAAACGTTCGGCCAGAATATCCGGCGCCATTCCGGCGGCCTTCCAGAATTCCACAGTCTCCGGTGCCGGACGGTCCTGAACATCCAGCGTCAACATCCGTTCCATCAGCCAGGCGGTGCGAGTTGTCAGCAACTCTGCACCATGTTCTGCCTGAAACCATCCCGCCAACCCAATGTGGTCCGGATGATGATGGGTGACCACGACTCGTTTCACGGGCTTCCCGGCAAGTGGGCCATCCAGGACCTTTTGCCAGATACTCCGCGCGCGCTTGGTATCGAACCCCGTGTCCACAATAGTCCAGCCATCGCCTTCATCCAGTGCATAGACATTCACATGGTCCAGCGCCATCGGCAGCGGAAACCGCAACCACAAGATACCTTCGGCCACCTCAATGGCTTCGCCCGGACCGGGCGGCGATTCATAGGGATATCGAAGTGACCTTTGCATGTCCGGCATTAGGCGTAAAGATCATCAATACTAAGGTCGAACAACCCCTCTGCCCCTACCGAAACCTGCCGCAAAAGCGACGCGTGTTCGGGCAGCAAACGCGCCACATAAAACCGCGCCAAAGCCGATCTTGGTCCGGCACCGCCTTCCGCCATTGCCGCCCGCGCATGATAATGGGCGCCGAGAACGCGGGCAAAAGCCCGCAGATAGGGCACCGCCACCGCAAACCGATCTTCCATCGGCTGATCGACCAACGATTCCGTCGCCTCGCGCAATGTCTCGGCCGCACTCCAAATCGCATCACCCAGTTCCGGCAAAGAGCGGCGCGCTTTTTCTGCCCCAGCTTCGATCTCATCCAGCAAGGCAAAAGCTGCCTCGCCCCCATCCATCAACTTGCGCCCGACCAGATCCATGGCCTGTATGCCGTTGGTGCCTTCATAGATCGAAGTAATTCGCACATCCCGCAGAAACTGCGCCGCACCAGTTTCCTCGATAAACCCCATACCGCCGTGAACCTGGACCCCGGCGCTGGCCACGGCCTCGCCCACATCGGTGCCGAACGCCTTGGCAATCGGCGTCAGAAACGCCGCCCGCGCCGACCATGCCGCGCTGCCAGTCGCCTTCTCCATGTCCAAGGCCACCGAACATGCCAGCCCAATCGAGCGCGCCGCAAAGATGTCGGCTTTCATCGCCATCAGCATTCGACGCACATCGGCGTGTTCGATGATCGCGCCCGAACCGCCGACACGCCCCTGCTTGCGATCCTTCGCATAGTCCAGAGCATGTTGATACGCCGCCTCAGCCACGCCCACACCCTGCATCCCGACCCCCAGCCGCGCGTTGTTCATCATCGTAAACATCGGCTGCCATGCCGCCGTTTTCTTCACCAACCAGCCAGCCTGTCGCGCCGTCGTATTGCATGACACAAGTGGGTGAGCCGTGAATGCCCAACTTATGCTCCAGTGAAACCACCTTCAGCGCGTTCGCGACCCCCAACGCCCCACCATCATCCGGCAATATCTTCGGCACCAAAAACAGGCTGATCCCCTTAGTCCCTGACACCGCCTCCGGCAGTCGCGCCAGAACCAGATGCACCACATTCTCGGTCAAATCCCCATCACCCCAGGTGATGAAAATCTTCTGCCCAGTCACCGCATAGGAACCATCGCCATTCGGCTCGGCCTTACTTCGGATCGCCCCGACATCGCTGCCCGCCTGCGGTTCCGTCAGGTTCATCGTCCCTGACCATTCGCCTGAGATCAGTTTCGGCAGATACAGCGCCTTCAACGCATCGCTCGCGTGATGCTCCAACGCTTCGATCTGCCCCAAAGTCAAAAGCGGATTCAATGCCAATGACAAACAGGCCCCCGACATCATGTCATTCAGAGCCGTGGTCACCGTAAACGGCAAACCCATACCGCCGAACTCCGGCGCAGCAGAGGTGCCAACCCAGCCCCCGTCAGCTATGGCCCGATACGCCTCAATGAACCCAAGCGAAGACCGCACAACACCGTTCTCCAGCCGCGCGGGCTCCAGATCGCTGCCTCGGTTCAACGGAGCGATCACATCATCGCAAAGTTTCGCCGCCTCTCCCAGAACTGCCGTCACGACATCAGGCGTGGCATCGCTGAAACGATCCGTCGCAACGACGTCTGAAAACCCCACAACATGCTCAAGCGAAAAGCGAATATCGGACTCTGCTGATCTGTAGGTCATCCCCAATCCCCAAACCGCGACTTGGCAATTCCTGCCTGCGCGGATAATTCCTGTCAAAGCACCGGGGAAGCATGCGTGGCGACGCATCATGCTGCAACCCGGACGCAATGTCATGGAAGGCCGATTGTGCAGCCGAAGACCACTGTAATTCTGGGTTCAGACCCCACCGACATCGCCCGCGCCGCCGACATGTTGCGACGCGGCGACCTTGTGGCGTTCCCCACTGAAACCGTCTACGGGCTTGGAGCCGATGCCACCAATGATCAGGCCGTGGCCAGTATCTTCGCCGCCAAAGACCGCCCCAGCTTAAATCCGCTAATCGCTCACGTCCCCGATGTCGCAGCCGTGGCCGCCCTTTGCGATATTCCACCCCAGGCCGCCGCCCTCGCGTCGGCCTTCTGGCCCGGTGCGTTGACATTGGTGCTACCACTGCGCGCAAACAGCGGTATTTCCCAACTGGTCACCGCAGGTGGTAACCTTCTGGCAGTCCGCGTGCCCGACGCCCCCATCGCGCAGTCCATTTTGCACGCCGCAGGCCGACCGATTGCTGCGCCCTCGGCAAATCCGTCAGGCCGCATCTCTCCCACATCAGCCGAGCATGTCATGGCAGGGTTATCCGGGCGCATTGATGCCGTTATCGACGGCGGCCCCTGCCCGATTGGCGTGGAGTCGACCATTATCGGATTTGCAGACGGCCCCCAATTGCTACGGGCCGGAGGCGTGCCCGCTGAGGCCATCGAAGCCTGTCTTGGCGAAACGCTCGCCCCGGCCCCGACAACTGAAACACCCATCGCCCCCGGCCAACTGGCCTCTCATTACGCGCCAGGTGCGGCGGTTAGACTGAACGCGGTCGAGGCCGACAACGAGGAATTCCACATCGGCTTTGGTGAGGTTGAGGGCAAGATATCGCTGTCATCGACAGGCGATATGGTCGAGGCCGCCGCAAACCTCTTCAGACTTCTGCATCAGGCTGACCAAAGCGGCAAACCGATTGCCGTTACCCCAATACCAAACCGGGGCCTCGGCCGCGCGATCAATGATCGGTTGCGCCGCGCTGCCGCGCCGCGCGGTTAAGGGGGCTTTGCCCCCGCCGTCCTGCGGACGACTCCCCCAGAGTTTTTTCGATCAGAAGAAGGAAAATTTTAATCAAATTGTATCAGCATTAGAGGGCGGTACAGGTGGGAGCACCGATGACCGCATCAGGAGAAGCACCCCGGTGATCGACAAGGTCATCGGGGTGTCATTTCGTTCTTCTTCTGATGGAAAATACTCCGGGGTTAGGGGCAGAGCCCCTACCGCGATCCGGGCGCAGCCCGGGGCGCGATCAACTTACAGGTTTTCGACCTGCATCATCCCAAGAATATGATAACCGCCATCAACGCAAATAATCTCGCCTGTCGTGAAAGCGCCCTGATCCGACGCCAAATAAACTGCTGTGCCACCGACCGCATCTAAAGTCGCGTTGGACCGCATCGGCGCGTTCATCTCAGTCGTTTTGTAAGTCTTGCGCGCGCCACCAATCGCAGCCCCAGCCAGCGTCTTCATGGGCCCAGGCGAAATCGCATTCACCCGGATGCCTTCGGGGCCCAGATCGTTCGCCAGATACCGCACCGCCGATTCCAGCGCCGCCTTCGCCACACCCATCACATTGTAATTCGGCTGCACCCGGTTTGACCCCATATAGGTCAGCGTCATCATCGAACCGCCTTTGCTCATCAAAGGCCGCGCCCGCCGAGCAACGTCGACAAAGGAATAACACGAGATATCCAGCGAATTCTTGAAGTTATCGCGACTCGTATCAATGAACCGCCCTGTCAGCTCGTTCTTGTCGGAATAGGCAATCGAGTGCACGAGAAAGTCCAGCGACCCCCAGCGATCCCCGATCATCTTGAACGCGGCATCCATCGACGCGTCATTCGTCACGTCGACGTCCACCAGCATATCCGAGCCAACGCTTTCCGCCAAAGGCTCCAACCGCTTGCCAAACGCCTCGCCCTGATACGAAAACGCCAGTTCCGCGCCTTCATCCGCCAGCGCTTTCGCGATGCCCCAGGCGATGGACCGCTCGTTGGCCACGCCCATTACCAGCCCGCGTTTTCCTGTCATCAGTCCCGGCATTTTATCACCCGTGATATTTGCTCATCGCCAGCGTGGCATTCGTGCCGCCAAAGCCAAAGCTGTTGGACAGAACTGTATCAAGGTCGGCATTGCGCGTCTCGGTCACAATCTCTTCGGGGCGCAGCGCCGGGTCCAACTCGTTGACGTTGATCGACGGCGCCATATAGCCGCCTTCCATCATCAGCAGCGAATAGATCGCCTCATGCACGCCGGTCGCGCCCAGCGAATGGCCCGTCATCGACTTGGTTGAGGAAATCGGCGCGTGATCTTCGCCCAACACCCGACGCACCGCTTCAACCTCGGTGATATCACCAACCGGGGTCGAGGTGCCGTGGGCGTTGATGTAATCCACCGTCCGGTCGCCAATCGTCGCCACCGCCTGACGCATCGACCGCTCGCCACCCTCACCCGAGGGGGCCACCATGTCATAGCCATCCGAGGTTGCGCCGTAGCCCGTAACCTCGGCGTAAATCTTCGCGCCGCGCGCCTTGGCATGCTCCAGCTCTTCCAGCACAACCATGCCACCGCCACCACCGATCACGAAGCCGTCCCGTGTCGCATCAAACGCCCGCGCAGCCTTTTCAGGCGTGTCGTTATACTTCGATGACATCGCGCCCATGGCATCGAACAGACAGGACAGCGTCCAGTCCAATTCCTCGCCACCACCAGCAAACACAACGTCCTGCTTGCCCATCTGGATCAGCTCGGCCCCATTGCCGATGCAATGCGCCGAGGTCGAACAGGCCGAGGTAATCGAGTAATTCACGCCCTTGATCTTGAACGGCGTCGCCAGACAGGCCGAAACAGTCGACGACATGCACCGCGTCACCATGAACGGCCCCATGCGCTTTGGCGCACCCTTGTTGATCACCGTGTCGAACGCCGTGAAAAAATTCGATGTTGATGGCCCGCCCGAGCCTGCAACCAACCCGGTGCGCTCGTTCGAAATCTCATCCTCGCTCAGCCCGCTATCGGCAATCGCCTGCTCCATCGAAAGATAGGCATAAGCCGCCGTCGGCCCCATGAACCGCAACTGGCGCTTGTCGATATGATCCGCCAGCACAATCTGCGGCATCCCGTGGATCTGACTGCGAAACCCGTGCTCGGCATATTCAGGCGAGGCTACCACCCCAGATTTCCCGGCCCGAAGACTGGCATCCACCTCAGCGGCACTGTTCCCGATGGGCGAGATTATCCCCAGCCCAGTAATTACGACACGACGCATGTGCTCTCCTGCTCTTACCTTCCTGCCTATCTAGGACAGGGGGGTGCGGGGGGGCAAGTAGATAGGGAGGGAGACTGGATTCGGGTGAATGTCCGCTTCGAGCCCAGACCAGTCATTATGAATCCTGGCATTTGGCAGAAGTGGACCGGACAAAATAGCGCCCGATCCAAGAAGAAATGTGTTTATCCTGCCTTGAGGTAAGGGATTGCACCCGCAATATCTGTGTCGTCGATTACGTGGAAGTTTGAGACGCTGCCCGCCTGACGTGCTTGGCCATAAGGAGCATATTCTGGGTCCGCAGCAAATCCGTCGAGGGCTGAACGGGTTGGGAATTCAAGAATGGCGATCAATGTGCTGTCCTTGGTGTCACCTTCAAGTGTATCGATATTGCCGCTGCGTGATAGGTATTTGCCACCGTGCTTTTCGACCAGCTTGTGGACGTTGGTGGCATATTCAGGGACCCAGCCGTCGTCGGTGATCTTGATGTCTGTAATTAGATAAACGCTCATGGTGATTCTCCATTGTTGGGCGATGCAGAGATTGAATCGCCAGATGGAGCAACCCTGCCCGAAAGCCGCAACTCGCCTCTAGTCACGAAACTGGATCGGGTAATACAGTTTCTGGACTAGGCAAGCGCGATACACCGGCTAGGCTGTCCAAAAGAAACGCCGTTGGAGGCCCCATGTCACAAGCCAGTTACAAACAATTCTGTCCGCTTTCGATGGCCGCAGAGGTGCTTTGCACCCGATGGACCATGGTTCTAATGCGTGAACTGATTGCGGGTTCAACAAGGTTTAACGACCTTCGTCGTGGAGTGCCCAAAATGTCTCCAACGCTTCTCTCACAGAGGCTCAAGGATTTGGAGGCGGCAGGAATCGTTGAAAGAAGACCTGTGCCGACCGAGCGGGGCGTGTTCGAATACCATCTGTCCGAGTCCGGCCGAGACCTTCGCGAGGTGGTCATTGCAATGGGCATGTGGGGCCAGAAATGGGTTGAATCTTCCCTGTCGCTCAAGAACCTCGATCCATCGCTTCTGATGTGGGACATGCGCCGAAACCTAAATCCGGAACCGCTACCGAAAGTTAGGACCGTAATACAGTTTCTGTATCATGATCTGCCTCCGAGCAAACGTGATTGGTGGTTGGTCATTGAGCCCGCTGGAGACGTTGATCTTTGCTGGGCTGATCCCGGGTTTGAGGTCGACTTATACGTTTCGACTGACCTTCGGACGATGACGGCAATCTGGATGGGCGTAACTGACGTAACTGCCGAGAAAGATAGCTTTGAGTTCACTGGTTCGCGCAAAATCGCCAGTACGATGCAAACGTGGCTTGGGCTTAGCCCATTTGCCGTTCAGAAAAAACTAGTGGCATAGGCGCATGTTGCGAACGGCGGCTCCGTCCGCTTTGCCGCTGTTCAGGCAAGGCGCAGCGAATGACCGCAATGAGCCCACTTCGACCGATGCTGCAACATGCTCAAATGTCCGCTATCCATAAATCCGTCGAAAATAAAAGTTGGCCTTGCTTTCTCATTGGAAAACCTAACTTGGTTGTGGGAGAGTTTCTGGATCCCGACAGGTTTGTGGCACCTCAAAGACACCATGCGCTTTCAGTACAAAATAATAGTCATAAGCAACATGACGACGCCTGTTAGTGCGAGCACCGCTGACACCACGTATTCTCGAACGCCTGGCCCTCGCAGTATCTCCGGTTTTTTGGGGTCGACAAACATCGTACGGTTGGTCCCTACAGGAGGGCTTTGCCGCAGCAAGGAGGATTGTCGCACAAGAATGATGCGTCCATCCGAGGTAGAATATTCATAGTGAAGCCAATATGATATGAGGCCGTCTTCACGAATGTGACCATATTCTTCTGCGTTGATAAGCAACGCATCCACTGGTTGGGCCATTCTCCTAAACCGAAACGTCTTTAGGAACATCGTGCCGCCCAGCAGAATGAATGCTGCGGCGGCGCCCATAATTAGGTCAAATGGAGAAAGATTCACCATATCGACGCTAGGCTGCGACTTCACGTAGTACGTAGATCGGACTGGACCAAGCCTGTGTTCCGTCTTCCAAGGTCACGCGCACGAAGAACGGGTTGTCCCTTCCTGACCGGGGTTTCAGCGTGCGCTCTATCTGAACCGAAGTATGGGGGTTATCGTCGGGCAGACGAAACAGGCGGATGCCGCGTGGCAGGATATCGGAGGCATCCAGCACGGTGTCCTCATACCCGATGTCGGCCAATGCGACGCTCTCGTTGATCAATGCAGTACTGAGCGTGATGTCACCCGATGTGCCGTCTTTGAGATCAGCGATAAAGCCTGCGAAGTTCCCCGTTGTGACCGATTGCCAAGATAATTCTCTGCCGTCTTTGAGGTCGATGTCTGAAGTCAGCGCCTATGGGTCCAATTAGGTTAATTTGATAAGAGAGAGTTGTTGGCTCATCGTAACCACTGAGGAGTGGGACATGAGACAGACAACTGGAACTCGCAGGAGCCCTGGCGAGCAGATCGTCAAAGACATCAAACGGGCGACGCGCAAACAGTATTCGTCAGAAGAGAAGATCCGGATCGTGCTGGATGGCTTGCGTGGCGAAGACAGCATTGCTGAGTTGTGCCGTCGTGAGGGAATATCTCAAGGTATCTACTACAAATGGTCCAAGGACTTCATGGAAGCTGGCAAACGGCGGCTTGCTGGAGATACGGCGCGTGCGGCTACGACCGACGAAGTCAAGGACCTGCGCCGCGAAGCCCGAGACCTGAAGGAGGTCGTTGCCGAGCAAACACTGGAACTGCGTCTTCTCAAAAAAAGCATGACCGGCGGTGGGGGCGACCAAGAATGAGGTATGCTGCATCTGAGAAGTTGGAGATCATCCGGCTTGTTGAGGGGTCGCATTTGTCTGCTCGTCGAACATTGGCAAAGCTGGGCATCCCCCGCACCACATTTTACCGTTGGTATGATCGGTATCGGCAGCGCGGCGACGCTGGCCTTGTGGATCAAGCGCCTAAGCCCAGACATGTCTGGAACCGCATCCCCGACGAAGTCCGGCGCAAGGTCGTCAAGCTGGCGCTGCAGGAGACGGAGCTGTCGCCGCGCGAACTGGCAGTGACGTTCACGGATCGGGAGCGCTACTTCGTCTCGGAATCTTCAGTCTATCGGGCCCTGAAGGCCCACGATCTGATCACCAGCCCGGCCTTTATCGTGCTCAAGGCGGCAAACGAGTTCAAAGACAAGACCACTGCGATCAACCAGCTTTGGCAAACCGACTTCACCTATCTCAAAGTGCTTGGCTGGGGCTGGTTCTATCTCAGCACAATCCTGGACGACTACAGCCGCTACATCATCTCGTGGAAACTCTGCACGAACATGCGGGCAGAGGACGTGACGGACACCCTGGATTTGGCGCTACAAGCATCAGGGTGCGATCAGGTTCACGTCATCCACAAACCCCGCCTCCTCAGCGACAACGGGTCCAGTTACGTCTCTGGCGATCTGGCTGAATGGCTGCAGGACAAAGGCATGAAGCATTCTCGGGGCGCACCATATCATCCCCAGACACAGGGCAAGATCGAGAGGTGGCATCAAACCCTGAAGAACCGCATCCTATTGGAGAACTACTTCCTTCCGGGAGACCTCGAAACCCAGATCGAAGCCTTCGTCGATCACTACAATCACAAGCGCTACCACGAGAGCCTGAACAACGTCACACCCGCCGACGTCTACTTCGGGCGTGACAAAGCCATTCTAAGACAACGGGAAAGGATCAAACGAAAGACGCTCGAAGCGCGGCGCTTGCATCACAGACAGCGCGCCGCATAATAACATCAACCAGACGAGCCAAACTCTTTACTTGTTTAAGCAACTCTTGGTTCCCAAAACCCTGACGACGGACAGATCGGCTTGTGAAAGCAAGCTTTTGGACAAGTCCACCTTGGTGGCCAGCGCTGACCTATCGAAGATTTGTTCATGCCGGTCCGGCGTGACGTGCTTGTAGGCGTCAAACCGTCCGAACACTTCGATCTGCAAACCGCGCTCACCCACTGCCGTAAGGGCATCGAAAGTGATCGCGATTGCACTGCCAAGTAAATGGAACTCGGCGTGACGGCCATTGTCGGTAATAGTGCCGTTGATCGTCATGCGCTCGATTTCGCCGGCGACGTTGTGTGTGATGTGCATCCTGCACTCTTCGGGGATAATCTCGATATCACGTGTTGTGACATGCTCGCCGCTGCTCAAAGCTTCCGACTGCGCGAGCTGGTGGGCGTTTTCGTCTGGAACTCTTTCTATCGGTATGCTCAGCACAGCGGAAAACACGGAGTTTCCTTGCTCGTCCAGCCCCTCGGAAAGAACGCGAAAGGCATCTGGGTCGTCTGCTGAGAGTGGACGCGTCCGGATAGTTGGAACAATCCAGTGCAATGCCGGGTCGACAGCATCTTTCAGGATCGTTTCATCTCCCGTTTCAAGAACCGGCAGTGACGAATTTGTTTGGGTTTGGCTGTTGGTCGCCAGTTCGATCGAGCTAAGAATAGGATGCTCGATCCGGGTGACACTCAAACCGTTGATGTTCGAACGTACTTCAGACGCGAGCTTGCCGAAATGTCCGACGGTCTTTAGACGGGCTGGAGACAGATTAAACCGAGCAGACGGCACAAGGCGGCCATTGACCACCTTGTCAGCAACACTTGGAAATTGTCCCAAGGGCATGGATTCAGGCCGGAGCGAGGTATGCGTCCAGTTTTTCCACAAGATCTTCGGGCACTTCTGGGATTTTGGCAAGCAATTCGCCGCTTGCGCCACTCGAAGCTTGCCAATCGCCTTCCCAACGAAGAGGGCGCTGACCGAACCGGCGTCCTTTCACGGTCACTTCGGTCTTATACTCGTAAGACTCGATCTCATCGGGAGAGGCGTACCAAACCCTATATTGACGCATGTCTCTTTCAGTTTCCCCGGTGATGGTATAGGTTTTTTCGCCGAATCTCGGGGTCCGTACGCGGATCAGCACAGAGACCTGTTTGTCTTCCGAGCCGATAGGCATGTCGATCTTGATCGGACTGATTATTAGTTCACCACTCGACTTCGCGCGCACCTCGATCATGTGATCATCGGTTGTATATTCCTCGGTCACTTCATTGGTTGCGATGTCGGGGCTTTCCTTAAACTGGATCGTCTTTCGAACATGGATCGTTTCCGCCTCATCATCACTCTGATCGTGGCGGGTGAAATCGAAGGCGTAGATCTTGTCCTTTGCGGCCTTGTTCCAGATCGCGCCTTCCGCCATGTCAGACCATGTGTCGTCATTGAGGTCATCTTTAGCGCGTGCCGTAGGATGCCAGTCGAGCGACCCCTGGCTATTCGGATAGCCCACCTGAACCTTCAATTGATTGATGGGGTCACCGGTGCCGTCGTCGGCTTGCCAATTGGCATTGGCGGTGGCAATAACGTGGATTTTTGTGAAGGCTTCTTCCATGAAAACCTCGGAGAAGTAGCGGTCGAACGCGTCCTGGTTGCTTGATGTTTCATCGAAGAGGCCTTCCATTTGACTGGAAAGCATTTCCGACCGAGTCACTTGCTCGTTGATTTCTTTTTCGTAAGTGAAAGTGCCTTCAAAGATATCTTTACGAGAGTTGATGCCGACGCTGAGTCCGACCCAGAAGTTCTTTCTAAACGCCCTCACCATTTTGCCAGCGACATCGGGCGCTTTGGCCGATTCTGCTTCTATCGATGAGCCTGCCTCCTTGAGTTTGGCCTCTACCAGCGCATAAATTTTGTCTGCCACAGCGTCGGCCGCCTTTTCAATGTCTGCCTTGCGCTCGGCATTGGTCATCCCAGCACCGAAGTCGATCTTTACAGTAACGGCACCCGACTCGATCAAGCTGTTGACTTCGCGCTGCGTGTCGAAGCGGAACCATGACACCCCGCCCTCGGCACCAGCGCTGAAATGATCTCGGACTTTTTCCCAATCACCTTCGATCTTGATCTTTGTCACTAACTGCCACACGTCGTAATGGATGCTATTTTCCATCGCAATCTGCGACGTACCGCTCTGTGCGGATGCCCACAACAACGTCGCCGGACGACGGCCCATCATCGTCGTAAAGGCATTCGCACCTAGAACATTTAGCGCTCCACTACCGGCGCCTTGAACTTCGAAGGCCCAAGCGTCGGGATTGTCACTGCTCGTCCCTTCCGGACTTTCTGGCGAATTCTCGAAGGAAATGCTGTGCAGAACGGTGTTGTTGGCTTTCAGCGGCACAGGTCCCACAAGAACGGGAGGTCGCGCGCCGCCGCCTGGGCGCCACATATAATGGTCAATAGATTGCGCTGGCAGCATCTCCTTTAGTGCTTCAAAGGCTTTGTCAACGACCCCGTCAGGCGGAGCCAATGTGGCAGTGAAACTCAATGCGCCTCCAGCCAACTCTGAGAAACCGCTTTCACCGATATTCATGCTGGGGTCCATGATTCCAGAGAATTTCTGGAGGTGAAAAATGAAATGACCATCGCCTTCCCTCGCCAATCGAGGTCGCGAAGGGAGAAAATAGAAATGCATGGGTCGGCCTGCGGCGCGTAATTCGGGATTGTTCTTGTCAGGTAAAAATACGATCGAATGGCGACCACCACGTTCGTCCTCAACAACCGGTGCCAGGACTTGACCAACGTAAACCGGCCCCACGGCGCGAACTTTCTGATCAAGTTTCTTGTGAAGCAATGTGAATGCCATTCGGGCTACCTCCTATACGTGGTCGCCGGCGGCTAGGCCGGACAATAAAATCTACTTTGAATACGAGCAACAATGCAAAGCCTCGTAGCCGATTGCAACAGATCTGTAGAGATCCGAAAAAAATTTGAAAGCGGATGCTCGCGACTGTCCGTCGTCAGAGTTTTCCGGAAAGAGCGGGCTGTTTGATAGGGGGGGGCTCTGGTTCGGTTTCTGTTTGAGTTTAGGCGGCAGCGGATTGGTGCAGCAAGCGACGTTTCTGGATTGTCTGTTTCTTGATCTCCTCTCTCATTTTTAGGGTTTTCGTTCCCCGGCCGTGATAGACATCGGTGGGTGTTAGCTTGTTCAAGCTTTCGTGATAGCGGTTGTGGCACGTGCCTGCACGTCAAAGTGACAACCAGCTCCAATGGCCGCTTACGCGTGACATCATCGGAGCACTCGCGCCTGTAGCGAATGACCGGATTCCGCCCATATCCGCAAACGTTGAACGTTAGTGTAACAGCATCATGGGACTCCAAACGGTTCTGCACCAATTAGGGCGTCGGGGTTCCAAATGTCCGGCTTCATCACTTGTGATCTTGCGGAGATATTGGCATCTCGCTTGACGCCGAAACACCCATGAAATAAGCGCTAATTCGCAGAGCGGGCGTTTTGTGCTGGTACGACCCTGCCTTCCAAGCTGATGTCAAACAACTAAAGATCTCATCTGGAACGAAATGTTCAGAAACTCCAAAATACCTGCAGAATATTGGTCTGGCTTGAGTTAGTTTTGGCATAAAAGCATATAACGAATATATCGAAACGGGTTCTCAGCAAGACGTGAAACACGTAGTGAGACTTAGTTGGTAGGCATTTTGGTGGGTGTTTCGAAAAGTATCACTTTTTAGTGTTAAATTTCAGATAGTTAAACAATTTAGTGGCGGAGCGGAAGGGACTGGGGTCTAACCTTCTCTGCCTAACTCATTGAAATCACTTACTCTAGAAATGGCTCTCGCAGCCATTCTACCTTGCCGTACGATTCACTCTCGCGATATGAGCTTCGCCGGTCTCCTTCTATTCACTATAGTGGTCTAGAGACGAAGTGAATCATGATCCGACGCTGAGAGCGACGTTTCCGGAAGCGTCCATCTTCGGATAGCTGGGGCGTGTCGATCACTTCGGCTTCTTGCTGCGCTTGATTGTGGCGCATTGATGGGCATCAAGCGCGGCGGATAGCCTTGCCCTCGGGCACGCGTTGTTGAGACGCCCAAAACCGGCGCCCTGCGGGCCAAAGGCGATGCCGCGCGTGATGGCCCAGCACGATTCCTGCAGTCGCTTGGCACTTGCCGGTTTCTCTTGCTATGCTGCACATCGGCCCAAAGCACAGCCGGGAGGCCACGGGATCACCGGAACGTCGGCTTGTGACTTACGGCTTCCCCCCGAGCTTTCGCGCGGGAAACTGGCGGCGACCGATGATCTCGAAGCCATAGGCACTAGTGCCAGCTTCGGGGAGGACGATGTCGGGCAGGCCATGTTCCTGCATCAGGCGATCCTTTGATCTCGCCGCATTGCGACGGCCGCCGATTGCGCGGAATGCTGCTTCGAAATTCAGCGCCGCGCCCTGCGGCCCCCTGATCGTCAAGAGCTCGGCAGGTCCCCTGGCCCTAAGGTGGTAGAGGTTGTAGAGCGCATATGCGCGGCTTGAAGAGGTCGAGATGAAAGGACTGCTCTGCCCACCCGCCTGCGCATTTTCGAGATATTTCACGACCCGCTCGTTCGGCGTTCTTGGATCAAAGATCTTACCCTCGAGGCGTCGGACGTTTCTTAGGGCCTTGGCCATGCTATACCCGTCTTCCAGCGTCCGGAGATAGGCGCCTCCCCTCACGGCCCCAGGGGTTGCCGGCTGAACCCTGTAGAGCACGATGGGGTGCGACGGTCCGCCCGTAAGAGGCGGTGCATCCGCCGCGGATGCTGGCGGATGCGCACTCATCCGGGGCGTACCCCGCGCACCGCGGATCAGGCGTGCCGCAGGAATGACGGAGGTTCCCGTGACAAAGACTGAGCTGAGGATATCCCGAGTCGAACTCTGCACGTCTCCCGATGCGACACTTCTTTTCGCCTGCTTGGCCGCTTCGAATATCTGAACCGGAGGGGTGAGCCACAATCCCGTGGCCACGGCACCGCGCGCACCACCGCCCCGGGTGCGATAGACGCGCTGCATAGCGCCTCCCAGTCTCTCGATCGTGGTCTGGGGGTCAAAAAACCCTCGGCCAAGAATGTTCCCGAATTCCGCGATTCCCCGCAAGATCGACTTGACGGTCCCCAGAGCCGTCTTTGGTCGGTCATCGTCGCCCTCGGGATCGATCCAGGTCAAGGGGTTGTTGCTGGCATAGATGTAATCGTGCACCTGCATTCGCTCGCCGCCGCAGTCCCGTTGAAGGAAAGTGCCGCAATCCGGCGCGTATTGGCGTGCCCTGAAGTCGTAGGTTCCAAGCGTTGCGTCGAACCGGCGTCCGGCAAACAGGTAGGGCTGGACGAGTTCGGGAACCGGGAGGACCAATTCGCCGAAGGGAGAGTAGCGGTATCGCAACTCCTGCCCGGCGCTATCCTGCGCCACTTCGCCCGTCGGATCGGTGAGCGCGCGGCAGGAGCCGATCAGGTCGCTGTGGTACCAGTATTCCGTGCCCCCGACGGCCACGTGAAGGCGGCTGTCGATCCCCGGTTCGCTAGCGATCTGCATGGCCAATCGCGGCGGCTGACCGTGCGCGACAAGCCACTCCTCTATCAGGTTCTCGTCATCGTAGATGCAGACGCTTGCCGCGCCGCCGTTCTCGTGCCGTGCATTGCGACCAAGAGCATCGCGGCCGAAAACGGCAAGGTCGGCGGCCTCGGTGACGCGCGCCAGCCCGCCGCGATGGTCGTAGGCATAATGCCGTGGCGCGGTCCCGCCAGTTTCTCGGTCCCGATTGCCACTAGGAGTGTATTGAAATTGCCGTACGCCACGGCTCGTGACTTGGTTAAGCTGGTTGGTCGTGAAAAGTATGGGCGGCTGGGGTAGCCGGCGCTCTTCCCTGCGGTTGCCGAGCCGATCGTAGCTGAACGTGAATTGCACTTGCGGCTGGGCCAACGCGCCCAGCAGCGGATCGATCAGCTTGACCTGCGAATCCAGCTGGGCTTCGGGCAGCGGCGCGCCCGACGGCGTCAGCGTGGCGAGTGGAAGCCGGTCGGCGTCGATGGGCGAGGGCTGCGACGTGATGGCAACTGTCAGCTGCCCCATCGAATCGTAGCGGTAGATCTCGCCACGGTTTCCTCCGGGCATGTACTCGCTCTGCCGACGCATATTTCCGGTAGCGTCGTAGAGGTATTCGATCGTGAAGATATCGTCGCCATGCGCGTCACGGTGACGGGCGTGGATCAGGCGGCCCGCGGAGTCATGGGAAAAGGAAGCGGTCGAACCGTTGCCGTGACGGCGACCCCCGAGCCGGAGCCCCCGATACTGGTTCTTCCACAGAACACGGTGAGGCGTCCCACCGGGCGGGCCCGGAAAGGACGACCCCTGGATAACATCTTCGACGCTGAGAACGCGGTTGAGCGCGTCGGCAGAATAGGCGACGCGCCGGCCATCCGGATAGGTCAGACCCGCTAGGAAATCGAAATCGTCACAGTCGCGCCGGATCGTGAATGGCGCCGGCAAGCCGGCGCATCGAAAGGTCTCGCTGGTCGCGCGCCCGAGGCCGTCGACCGTTGTCTTGATGTCGCAGCCGTCGCTCTGTGCCCGCGTGCGCCGCCCGAGGCCATCATATTCGAACGCCTCGAACGTTGTTCCCTCGACAGCGAGTCCGGGCGAAAGCTGACTGGTGTCGATGTCCACCCGCAGCAGCTCGTCCATTCGCCCGTAGTGCAGATCCCTGACCAAGCCGTCGGGATCCTTGTGCCAGACGACGTTTTCGTTGCCATCATAGCGAAACTCCGCCTGACTGGCATCAGGGTATTGCAGGGCCTTCACCCGGTCGAGCGCGTCGAAGATCTGGCGCGTGGTGTTGCCGTGGGCGTCGACAAGGCCCACGAGGTTGCCGTTGGCGTCATAGTCGAACCGGGTCACGATGTCGGAATTCGGGGCGCGCGCCCCGCCTCCCAGTCCATTGTCGGTCATTTCCACCCGTTCACCGGCTCGCTGGCCGAACACGTCCTGCTCGAAATGGGTGACGTTGCCCAGCGCGTCGACCTGCCGGATGATGTCGTCGCGGCCGTCATATTCGTAGGTGCTTCGGTTCCCGAGACCATCGGTCACGCGGCACAGCCGGTCGAGGTCGTCATAGCCAAATAGTACGGAGAAGACTTCTTTGCCTGTCGGCGATGCGGCACCGACATCCTCGTGTATGTCGGTGCGGGTGACGAGACCGTGCTTGTCGTAATGCGTGACGGTACGGTTGTTCAGGGGATCGGTTTCCGAGACCGGCCAGCCAGCGGCATTGTAGCCAAAGCGCCAGGTGAGCACCGTATCCGCAGTGAGAGCGTTGCCTGCGCTGTCCAGCCGGCGGCCGATTTTCTGCAGACGGGTGACGCGCCCTGACGCATCGTGTGTCACGAGAGTGCGCACCGCCTCCGCCAATGGCACCACTTCGTTCCGGCGGTCGACAGTGGCCCGGGTACAGGGCAGAGGGCTCGCCAATCGCCGCACCCGGGTTTCTATCCGCTGGCTGAGCTCATTGTATGCGTGCGAGACATGCTGGATGAGCGTGTATCCCGTCGCGCCGCCGGGAACGAACAGGCGCTCGACCGTCAGGTTGCCGGCCTTGTCATGGTCGTACCGGATCAGGCGGGTGAAGCGTCCGTTCTCATCCAGTTCGCGCAGTGCGGTATTCCGCCCGAACGCATCGTGGATCAGTTCCGTCTTCTGGCCGCGACCGTCGGTCTGCACGCTGACAAGTCCGTCCGCATCGTACGTCAGCCCTACGATGCTTTCATCGGCCGAACCCGCACCGCGCAGCATTCTGACGGGCAGACGCCTCTCGTCGTAGGATATGCGGATCGCGTTTCCGCGCGGCAGCACGGTGCGCACGCGCAGGTCGCCATCGTCGTATTCATGTCCGGTGACACGACGCGTGGCAGGGTCGGCGCCACCATGCTGACGCTGGACGACGTTGTCGTTGGCATCGTACTTGAAGACCTGCACCTCGGTGCCGCCTGCGAGCGGCCGGCCTCCATCGTCCTGGATGTCGCGCTCGATCTGGTCGACCAGCATGTTGCGGCAATAGGCAAAGCGCGTCTCGTAGACTGCAGCCGGCTTGGTCACGGTCAGTCCGCTGGCGGGGTCGACGACTTGGCGCTTTGGCAGCCGGCGGATTGCGCGGGTGACGCGGTTGAAGGGATCGACGTCAAAGTTGACCGCCTGCCCCTTCGGCAGGAGGATCTTCGTCGCAACGTCGACCTCGTTCACCACCTGCGCGGTCGTCAGGTCCAGCCCCTGCGGATTATCCGCGACCGGGTCTATCGTGTGAGACCGCAGGTAACCTTCGCGGGCACCGTCCGCCGCGGTGAAATAAGCAAATTGCCAGTGGACACCGGACAGGTCCCGGTGACTCAGCAATCGGCCCTTCGCGTCGTAGGCCTCGAACCGTTCCTCGATGCCGCTCGCGTCCGGCATACCGTCGCGTGTGGTGTCAGGATACACGATCCTGTCCAGTAGGCGATCGTCGTTGCGGTATTCGAAGCGGGTCAGATTTCGCTGGTATTCAGCGGTATTGTCTGACGGCGAATTGTCTAACGGGCTGCGCGTGTGCCTGGGATCGGACACGGATTCGAGTTGGCCGTAGCGGGGCCGGTAGCGCATCTTGACGATTATGTCGTCGCCGCCCGCACTGGCCAGGCCGCCCAGAGGATCGGGATACTGGAAGCCCGCAAAGACCGCGCGACGGTCGCGCTGGACGACTGACAGGCGGCGACCAAAGCCAAGCCGCGTCAGCCAGGTCATGTCCTGGTGCTGGCGCAGGTCGCTGCCGGTGCCGAGGTTTTCCGCCCGATGGTCGATCAGAAACTGGTCCCGGCCGGTGAGTGTCAGCGTCTCCCGTCCCGCAGGAGACATCTCACCCGTCGGCACCCCGTCGCGATTGTAACGGAAATGCGCCACGAGGCGCCGCCGCCCCTGGCCGCCCCAGACATCCTCCTCGCGGCCAATCAGATTGCCGAAACCGTTGTAGATGTGATGCACGGGATGGCCGTTGCGTTGCACCATCGTCGTCTGGTGCCTTGGCCAGGTTTCCTCAAGCGCGGCCAGCCCCGCGGGCACGCCTGTGGGAGAGATATCTTCGTACTCGAAACTGCGCTCGCCATGTCCTTCACGTTGGCGCACGACCCGGTTGAAGCTGAGCAGGCCGCGATCTGTTCCGTATTCGTTCTCGAGATATAGTCGCTGGGCGGTGTCGTAGACCTGCAGCAGGTTGTGTCGCAGCGCGCCGGTCCGGTCAGCGGTGCTGTAGAAGTAGCGTTCGGTCAGCCCAGCCTTGTAGCGGTCGTCGGGCGGAGTGGTGAAGCTGACGAGGTCCCCCAATCCGTCGTAGCCGTAGCTCCATCTTCGTCCGGTGTGATCCAAAAGGCCGGTGATGCGGTCCTCGGAATCATAGGCGAAGGATACCCATCGCCGGTCACAGTTCACCGTGACCCTGCGGATCCTCTCCGTTCCGGTCACGCCCGGCTCGTAATCGAAGTCCAGGCTGCAGCCGAAACGATCGGCGATGCGGGCGACCCGGAAGACGAGCGGGTCGTTCGCCTCGCGCCGGTAAAGGCGGATCGTGCCGCCCGGTTGCCGCAGGAGAAAGCGATGTTCGGCGGTATCCGGCGGCAGGGCAAGATGGGTGACACCGGCAGGAAGATTGCTGGTGCGATCGAAGATGACGCTGTGATCTCCGGGCGGGCCGATCCAGTAGCTATGTCTAGCCTGCCACTGGTAGGCGCTTTCCTGAAAACCGCCAGTCAGGCGGACCAGCTTTTGTTCGCCGGGCAGCAGACGCAGCGCGTGGTTCAGGTTGTGGTCCCAGTTGATCCCCAGCGGCCCGTGGTGAAAGCCCTGGTTCTTGTAGATCCGTCGAAAGACGAAATTCATGCCGGCGCCGTCCATGAAGACGTCGGCGGCATCGTAGACGAACTGGCCGCTGTGCATCGCCACGCTGTTGGCGGCGTGGTGCACGCCCATCCGCATCGTGTCCACGCTCGCCTGCGCCTGACCGCGCAGGAGGGCACGCACATGGTCGGGGATAATCGACACGGCCCCCAGATTTGAAGCGGGCGCGAGGCCAAGTTCGGCACGGATCCCGGCAACCAGTTCGCTGACGACGTTCTCGTTGCGCCCGTGCACGCCCTCCGGGTTCTCGCTCAGGTAGCGGTTGATGAAGGCGCGAATGTCATCTGGCCGCTGGAAGCCGTCGCTCATAAGGCGATCGCGCAGGGCGTCGAGCTTGCCCCCGGCTGAAAAGACCGTCCCGTCCAGCGGCTGCGTGACCATCAGCCTTCATCCGACACCGGGCGCGGCTGGCTGGCGACCTGCAGCACAACCTGCGTTCCACGGGCGACCTTGCTGCCCTGCTCGGGCAGCACGGCGACGACCGTGCCCGGTTCAAAATCGGCCGCGTTGACAGGGCTTTGCAGCCCGGCCAGTGCATGACGGGCCAGTTCCTTGTCGGCGGCATCGACGTTCATCCCGGCGACATCCGGCACCAGTACCGGACCGCTGGAGGTGACGACGCTGAGCGATTCGCCGCGCTTGATGACGCTGCCAGCAGCCGGGTACTGCCTCAGCACGCTGTCCGCCGGTTCGAGCGAATCCTCGCAGACGATTTCGGGGCGAAGCGCGAGCATCTGTTCCGCCAGCATCCGTCGCGCTGCGTCGATGCCGAGACCGGCTAGGTCGGGGGTGACGACAGGCACTTCGCCGGCGGCCAGATCGGCCCTCGGCCCCTCGCCCATGAGCGTCGTGCGCAGCCGTCGCGCCGCAGCCTCCGTAATCTCGAGCGCCGTGCTGATCTGGTAGGGGTCGAGGGCGAGCGCATCCTTGCGCCGCGCGACGCCGAAGGTCTCTGCTAGACGGGCGGCCATTGCCCGGTCCAGCCCGTCAATCTCGGTCAGCGGGATATTGTAGGGATCGCCATCCGGCATGAGCCGCAGCGCCTCAACCAGCGGCTCCTGGATGAAAAGCGCCTCGTCCAGCGTGGCATCGCCGTAGGCAAGGCGTTCGGGCGCGGCAAGGCTGGCCATCAGGTCGCCGCCGATCGTGTTCGCGACAGCATTGGCGGCAGCCCAGTCCAGCGGTAGATGCGGCAACGTGTACTCCTCGCCGATGCGGGTCACGTTGTCGAGCGGGATGCGTTTCTCGTAGACAAGGCCCTCGGGCGGCAGTTTCATCATGCGCGCCTCCTTGACACAGTAACCGACGGACCGGCCAAAGACGAAGAGGACGCCGCTGTCGGACTGCGCCTTTTCGTAAATGACGACGGCGGTCTGCGAAGGGTCGTAGCTCTCCTTGCCCATTTCATCGCGCAACGACTTGAAGCTGTCCCATTCCTTCTGACTGAAGAGGTCTACGCCCTCGCTTTTTCGATGGTCGTTCACGGCTTGAAGAGTCCAGCCGGCTCCAACATCGAACAGAAGCTCGAGGACACGACGCTTCTCGGCGGAAATCTGGTTCCAGGCCGCGACGAGCGCTTCCTTCTCGGCATCCTCCTCTGCTGGTGTCAAACCCAGTGCCGCGGCCGTCTTCTGCAGGTTGGACCCCTGCTGAAGCTGACTCTTCATGATGATGCGCCCCTTATAGGCGCGCTCGATCTGAAAATGCGCGGTCTCCAGGGTCGCTTCGACGCAGAGGCCCTTCACGTCCTTTGGGCGGGCAATGACGAGGAAGTATTCCTGAATGCCCTCAAGCTTGCGCAAACCGTTGACGAAGGAGAATTCGCTTTGCGCGATGTAGGGCCGGGGTTGGAGGAAGAACATCGCCCGGTTGGTGCCCAAGTGGTAGGAATTCAGGAGGTGATACATATGCGAGAGTTCGGAAACGTAGGAATAGCTTTCCCGCCTTTCCCGCGACAGATCCGCCGTCACCATGTTAACGTTCTGAACCGAAGAGGTCGTCTTGCTGCTATATCCGCCGCCGAAACTCGCGCTCCCGGAATCGCTACCCAGACTGGCGCCACCACCGATGTTCCACCCGGTTTCCTGGCTGACGGTGGAGGTGGTGCCCTTCTTAACCTCGATGCTGGACCGCGAGCTTGAAAGGATGTCGTTCTTCTCGGTGTGCGAATAGTACATTTCGCGTTTCTTCGGTTCGAAATCCATCACGATGGGAAATTTGCTGACGGGCGTCTGAGCAATCTCGTCATTGGGAAAGACCGCGACCTGAAGCAGCGCGCCGTGGCAGGGATAGTAATCGACGATCCTAGAATTGCGCGTCTTCCAGTACTTCATTGCCCAGGGATTTTGGGCCAGGTATTTCGCGGGCACGGATACGCGTGCGCTCTTGCTGTCCAGCGGGTTCTCCAAGCCGGTAATCGTGCAGCTGACCTTGAGGAAAGTGATGATACGATCGTCGAGTTGTTGTTCCTCTTTGGGCGGCTCGTAGCAGAAGACTGTGATTGACGGCCGCCACCGAGCGGGAAACTTCCTGTCGCCGAATCCGGTGTCGATCATGTCGTTGCTGGTGGCGATCCGCCGCCAGGGAATGTCGACCGGCATTGACATCAAGTTCGACGTAGTCATCACATCACCTTTCAATCTGCTTGGGCCAATTTCGACGCGACCGCCCGCCAGAGTGCCGGTTGCGCAAGGGGACCGCTGCCAGTCGGTCTTGGGCACGATACGGACGGACCAGTTATCCCAGAAGTCGCTTGTTCAGATTAGGCGTCAGTCGCAGCACCGTCTTTGCGCGAGATCAACTCAGGGTGGACGACCGGGTCCGGCCTCCGCGCGCTCGCCCCGGTTGGCGGAGCTGCGGTAGGCAGAGCGGACGACCAGCGGCTTGCCGAGCCGGTCGCGCAGCGCCTGCAGCTTGTCGAGCGCGGGCTCGTTGATCAGCAGTTTGCCGGTGCCGCGGCAGGCGATTTCGGCGGGGGAGAAGTTGGGCCAGCGCCAAGTGCCCTCGGGTACATCGCGCCAGTGGTCATAAAAGGTCGTGGTCATGGTGTCCTCCAGAAACGAAAAACCCGCCACATAGGCGGGTCGGTTGGGCTGATGGTTTTGGATTGGGCGCAGCTACGGAGCACCGCCGAAGATTTTCAGCTTGATGGCGATGCCCGCGAGCAGCGCCAGCATCACGCCGGTGGTGATCATGCGGACGGCGGTCTGCATCGCCGTTCGCCGCACCAGACGAATGCAGTCCACCAGGGAGCGCAGATCCCGGATGTCGAGCGCGGCCTCATCGCCGTCGAGGCCGACGTCGGCGAGCGCGCGCTTGGCGCCTTTCTCGGCAGCGCGTGCCAGCATGGCCTCGAACTCAGCGTCGGGCATGCGCACAAAACCCTGGTCGGATCGAGGTGGTGTCATGGGCTATTCCTCCCGCCGCTCAGCCGACCTTGCAGCCCCAGAAGGACGTGTGGTCGGCCGCGAAATACCCGTCTTGAGCGCGGAAATACCCCTGCAGTTCTACAGTGTCGCCTGCAGTCAGCGGCACCATGGTTTGCAGCCAGATGGCGGTGGCCAGCGAGACATGGGTGGCGGAGCTCTCGCCGAAGGAACCGCGAATCTCCGTTGTCCCGTTTAGCACCAGCCGCCCGCGCATCCGGGCCGAGGTGCTGGAATTGACCTTGTAGAGCAGCGTCGCGCCGAAGAGGTACGTGCCGTCCACAGGTGCTGTGAAGAGGCCGGTTCCGGCATCGAAACAACCTTGATCGTTGTAGTCGGTGTTGTTGAGGCCGATCTTTGTCCAGGCTCCAACGCCCACGTAGTTGTCGTAGTTCGTGTAAGCCTTGAAGCGCGGCAGTTGCGGCTGCTCGACGATGCCAGTGGCGTTGTCGACGCTCAGCCCGTCGAAGAAAGTGCTGCCGTCGGCGGACACAGCGAGGCGAAAGCGGTCGGAGCCGAAGAGGCCGACCAACGCCTTTGTCACGAAGTTAGTCTGGAGGGTCAGGCCGAGATCGTCACCCGCCGCCTCCTTGTTCATGGTGTAGAAAAGATCGCCGGTCCCGCCCTCGGCTACTGTCTTCGCCGTCCAGAGCGCAGCGTTGAGCTTGGCTGAGAATGGGTTCGAGGTGTCGGCGGTGGTGCCCAGCCCTAACAGCGCGAGGTTCTGCAGCGCATTGGGCGTGGTTCCGATCCAGGTCGCACCGTCGTAGACCAGCAGCAGCGCCTCGTCTTCGACCCATACCCGCCAGCCGGTCCGGGGTGGCAAGCGCATCCATAGACCGTCGGTGAACAGCGCTACGTTCAGGTCCCATCCCGCCCAGTCGCCCGTTGCGCCCGAGCCGACGATGTAGCGGTCGCCATCAGCCGGGCTGCCTGGCGGCGCGGCCAGATCACGGTCGAGAACAGAAAGCTGTACGAGCCCATCGAGCAGTCGCAGGGCCTCGTTGTGGGTGACATACTTCTGGGCCTGCGCGGCCAGAATGTAAGGGAGCAGCAGGTTGGTCGTGGTGTCGGACATAGCGGTCCTCAGAGTTGGAGCGTGACGGTTTTGGCGGCACCCCGCCCGATCAGGGCGGAGAGCTGGAAGATGCGGATTGTCAGCGTGTCGCCGGGCGTGACCAGCGCGCCCCAATCGGCAGTTTGTTGGGCGGCCGTGTAGATCGCGCTGGTCGTGGTCGCGCTCAGCACCCGCTTGACCGTTGCACCATCGAGGGTCTCGACCTCATAGGCTTCAACCTCCTCGACCAGGGGCACCTCCACCGCGCCCCAGCTGTCGGCCGAGAGCGCTCGGGATCGGCGCGTCCAGCGGATTGTCAGATCGCTGGGAACGCGTGGCGTGCGCCACGGCTGCTCGACATGGGCGACGGAGAACGGCCGCAGTCCGGCGCCCTCGGGCGTGAAGCTGGCCGCAACATAGGTCTCGTCGCTGACAGATCGGCTTGCCGGACCGATGCGCCAGTTCCAGGGAAGGCCGAGATCGCCCTCGGAAATCGGCAGCGACGCGAGCGTGCTGTCCAACACGACGGCCCGTGCACCCGCAGGTGCCGGGTCGGCCATGGCCGCTTCCGTGCCGCGCTGGCCTCGCAGGAGCTGCGTCAGGCGATAGCGGTCCGGCGCAATCAGGTCCGCCACGCCCGCTTGCACGATTTCCCAAGTGCCAGGTGCGCTCTCGATGGCCAGCGCATTGGCCCCACCGAACAGCGTCAGGTCCGTGACACTTTCCAGCGTACTAGAGAGCAGATCAACTACGAGCGCATTGCCGAGATCGAAGCGCGAAGTCGGTCCTCCATAGAAATCCGACACCAGCGTCCCGATCTGGGCACGGCCGCCAAAACTGGTCAGCAGCTCAAACCCATCCGTCGATGGGCTGCGGAACACTGCCATCTCGCCCGGCCAAGGAACGGCATGGGCCACGACAAACGGGCGATGGGCGGGCTGATCCTCGGTCAGCTGTGGCAGGTCCATCAGCATCACCTCAGGCGCGCCGAACACCACGGCCTTTGACAAGGACGACGGTCGTGGTGATCCGGGCGGCAGGTCGTGGGCCTCGCGATCCTGGCGGACCGCTTCAATACCTCGCGCCTCGGCATCCGCTATCGAGACCAACCGCAGCGGAATGTGTCGCCCGTCATGTTCCAGCGTCACGACGTCCGCCGGATCCAATGCCAGCCGCGAGGGTGGCAAGCGAAACGCGGCTGTCTCCCGCCCGGTCCAGGCTTCCATCAGCGCCCGGCGGCAGCGCCGTTCGGCTTCCTCAGGCGGGACTGCCATGGGGAAGGACTCCGAGGCAATGCGGGTCGTGTCCACGGTGATGCGCCGCGCCTCGACGAGGGCGGCGTCATAATCCTCGTCGGCACGCGCGACCTGCCATTTCAGGGCCTGTGGCAGTTCCGTCTCCTGCGCGCGGGTCAGTTCCAGCACATCGCCTTCGCGGGCCGCCACCAGGTCTTCGTGCGTCACGCTTGCTGCGGCGGCGCGCCCGCGCATCACAAACCGGATCATGCCCTCGGTCTCGACCGCGTCGAAGCCGAAATGCCGCGACAGCGTGGTGATCGAGGCGCGCGGGCTTTCGAGCGCGCCAATTGCATATCCCTCGACCGCGCCCCAGAGACCGGTGACGTCGATCCGGGCTTCCGGCATTCCGGCTCGCAGGCAGAGATGCCGGACCAGCGCAGCCAGCGACACCGCGCCGAGCCGCCCCGTCAGCCAGTGCCCCAGCCGCCAGTTCGCGCCGTCTGTCCAGACGTCGGTCAGTGCCGGGAAGAACGGATAGGGCCGCGCGTCCCAAGTCCAGGCGGCGCATTCAGGTACATGCACCATCCGGCCGCCGTAGATGCCGGAGATCGGGTTGTTCGAAGCTTCGCCCCACCAGAGATATGTCGCCTCGAGATAGGTGCGCTGGATGGCGTCGTCGCGCCAACCCCGCGAGAAATGCGGCGTGAAGCTCTCCGACGACTTCGGATCGAAGAACACATTGGGCTGGTTCGTGCCGCGGTCGATGGCCGGGCAACCCAGCTCAGTGAACCAGACGGGCTTGGATTGCGGCACCCACGCGGTCGGCGTCCCGCTCTCCATTCCGCCCGGACGGTTGTAATGCGCACTCGACCACCAGGCGCGCAGATCCTTGTAGCGGAAGACCCACGGCTTGGCCGCCACACCATCGGTGATCGGGGTACGGACCTGCGCAGTGCGGTCAGCAGCCGATGCATAGAACCAATCGAAGCCTTCCCCGCCCGCGATGTTTCCCTGCAGGTAGGCGCGGTCGTAGATCGCGGGCCAGCCCTCGGCCGCGTCGAGATGCTCGAACCCGTCGCGCCAGTCCGACAGCGGCATGTAGTTGTCGATCCCGACGAAATCGATTTCCGGATCGGCCCAGAGCGAGTCGAGGTGGAAGAACACGTCGCCCGAGCCATCGCCCGGCTGGTGCCCGAAATACTCCGACCAGTCGGCGGCGTAGCCGATCTTCGTCCCGGACCCGAGGATCGAGCGCACATCCGCAAGGAGATCTTGATAAGCCTGCACCGCAGGATAGGTGGCCGCACCCGAGCGGATCGTGGTCAGCCCCGGCATCTCGGTGCCGATCAGGAATGCGTCGACCCCGCCCGCCGCCGCGCAGAGATGCGCGTAATGCAAGACCATGCGCCGCAATCCCCAGTCGCCGGAAGGCCCGGTCCACGAAACCGACTGACCCGCCACGCTGAAGCTGGCGGGCATTGCCTCGCCGAACAGCGCCGACACCTGCGTGGCGGCCGTGGCGGTCTTGTCCACTGTCCCAGCATACCCCGCCGCAGGCGAACAGGTGATCCGACCCCGCCAGGGAAAAGCGGGCTGGCCCGTCTCGGCGGCATTGTCGGAATACGGGTTGGGAAGGCTGTTGCCGGGTGGCACATCCATCAGGATGAACGGATAGAAGGTGACGCGCAGGCCGCGCGCCTTGATCTCCTGAATTGCCTGCACGACAGCGAAATCGGCGGGCGTGCCACCATAGACCGGCCGATCCTGATCGTCGCGGCTGACCAGAAAGGCATTGGCCCGGCTGACACCATTCACAGACCAGGTCGACGGTGTGGTGGTCTTGGCGGTGACCTCGACACCCGGCCGCACCTTGCAATTGCGTGCCCGCAGATCGTCTCCGAACCAGGCAACCACCAGTGACACACTCTCGACCTTCGGTGCCATCGCCTGCAGCCGATCCAACGCCACCACCATGTCGGCGGTATCGGTCAGCGCATTGAGGTTTTCGGGCTCGGACGATCCGCCACTGCCTTTGCGGATGCCCTGCGTGGCATAGGCGAACTCACCTGAGGCCGGGATCATGGTGACCGCTTGCGTGAGACCCTCCGCCGTGTCCAGATCGGCCAGCGGGCGGAACACCTCGAAACTCAGCTGCGGGATGCGGTTGCCGTAATTCCCAAGCGGAAGGTCTTCGAAAACGACATAGGCCGTGCCGCGATAGGCCGGTGTGCTTAATGCCCCCATCTTGGCCGCGATGAACGGATCGACCGTCTGCGCTTCGTCTCCCGGATACCAGCGCCAGGTGATCCCGGTGGTATCCAGCAGCTTGCCGTCGGCCCAGATGCGGCCAATGCCGGTGATCTGCCCCTCGCAAAGCGCGACGGCGAAGCTCGCATAGTAGAAATACTCGGTGGTCTTGACCTTGCCGCCACCCCCGCCGCCCTTACCGCCACCCTGCGTGGTCGTCTTGGTCTCCTCGCGGAAATCCGTCGCCCAGACGATATTGCCGCCGATCCGCATGCGGCCGTAAAGGCGCGGGATCACCGCCCCTTCGGTGGCCGAGGTGATGCGCAGATTGTCCATCCGCGCGCCTTCGATGCGCTGGGTCGGCGCGAGCGAAGAGATGATCCAGCTGTCGACAACCGATCCGATGGTGGAGCCGATGAAGCCGCCAATGGTGGCGGCGCTGACGCCGAGGATCGCGCCGCCAATACTGCCGCCAATGGCAGCGCCAGCGGCGCCGAGAACGAGGGTGGCCATGTCGGGGTCTCAGCGTTGGGGGAACAGGAAGGCGAAGGCGATGCGCCGCCGCCAGGATGGAGTGAGCGGTTCCTCGATGACGCCGAGGCGCTCATAGGCGTGGAGGAAGGTGCCAGGCCCGGTGAGGATCCCGACATGTTTGGCAATGGCGCGGGGCTTCATGCGAAAGAGGACCAGCGCGCCGGGACCGGCTGCGGAGGGAGCAATCTCCGGCATCATGCGCCGAGCGCCCTCGGCCAGCACTTCGCGCGGCCCGGTTTCACCCCAGTCCCGGCTGTAGGGCGGGATCGGGAACGGTTCAGGACCGACGACTTCGCGCCAGACCCCGCGTGCCAACCCGAGGCAGTCGCAACCGACACCCCGAAGGCTGGCCTGATCGTGGTATGGCGTGCCGAGCCAGGAGCGCGCGATGGCGATGACGCGCTGGGGGTCGGCCGATGCGAGGGGTTTTGTCAAAGCACGGACCCTTCGTGTCCACCATCCTTGGTGGCATAGCGGAGCACCGCGTCCTGGCCGGGAATATGCGGGAATCCACGAAAGTTTGCTGTGTTGGCGAACTTCGCCCCGCAGGTCTCGATCCGCTTGTCGCAGCCTGCACGGATGGTGAAGGCATCACCCTCGGCGATACCGCGCACCGGTGCTTCGAGCAGCGTCAGCACCGCGATGCCATCGGTCACGTCGTGACCGAGCACCTCGGTCCGACGCCCCACATTCGCGCCGCTGGTCCATTCCACGGTGCCGAAATTGAACCATCCGGCTGTGAAGACACCAAGGCCAGAGGCGGTGAAGGCCCGATCACGCAGGAGATCGATGACAGCGCCGGTACCCTTGTAGGTGGGGTCCTCCAGATCGAGCCCGCAGCGCGCATCCCCGAGCACGGCATCGCAGGTCGCCTGAAAGGTCCGCCCGACCGTCTGGCCCAGCACATGCGCCAGCGAGCGCACCTCCGCGACGAAGGCCAGCCGCCCGCGCCGGATCTGACCGATGGCACCGCGGCGCATCAGCACGCGCTGGCCCGTGTCCGCCCAGTTCACCCGCCAGACTTCGACCTCGGCGTTGTCCCAGCGGCCGTCGAGAATGTCGGTCTCGGTGATGCGGTCGGAGGTCAGCACGCCCTCGGCGTCCTGCGCATCGACCGACAGGTCCGATCCCGACCGCACCTCGGAGGCCGTGAGGCCGCTCTCGGGCTCGAAATCAGTGCCGTCGAAGCTGACCGTCCGGTCGTGGTCGGTGAAGCCGAAACTCGCGTCGTCAGCCCGCGAAATCCGCCAGCACCAGGCGAGCGTTGTTGTCCCGTCGTCCAGATGCGCTTGCAGATCGGGATTGATGTTTTTCATCGGCGGAGTTCCAGCAAGGGTATGGAGGTGATCGAGCCCAGCCGCTCGAGATCAAGCGTCACGTCGAGCACGTCGGTGTCGAAGCGGACGGGTACGTCGAACTGGAAGCCCGCTGTGACGGCGATGCCAGCGCCCGGGGCGGCGCTGAAGGTGACAACGCCGGTCGTGGTGTCGACCGACCAGCCCGAGGGCTGCTCGACCCCACCAAGCGCGATGCGCACGGTTCCGGTCACTGGTTTAGCGATGGCGCGCGTCCAGGATTGCACCCCGGAGGTGTAGCGCTTGATTAGTTGGAAGGCGGTCGTCGCGCCGTCGCCGGTGCCAATCGCCTGATTGTTCGGTGCCGGCGTTCCCGAGGGAACGCAGGACTTGTGGTCGCCCCAGTCCTTGAACCTAAAGCCATGCAGCCGACCGTTGCGGGCCTCGAAGAAGGCCACGACCGCCGCCAGATCGTCCGCGCGGCGGATGCCATAGGCGACATCGTAGCGGCGGCGGCTGTTCGCCCAGCTGGCGTTGCGCTCCTCGTCGCCGGAAGCGAGTTCGACGATCTGGGTCCGCCGCTCGGGCCCGCCGCGCGCACCCCGGCTGATATTGTCGGGAAACCGGACTTCGTGAAACGCCATCACATACCCCTTCGCCCGAGCGAGACGGCGCGGGCGATGTCCGCCGCAACCTGCGTCCGGGACTGCCGGAAGCTCTCGGCGTCGCGCGCCATGATGGTGACATTCACGCCACCGGCTGCGCCGTAGCTCTGAGCTTCGCGGCGAGACAGCACGCGCTCGCCGCGTTGCAAGATGGCCGGAACTTCATCGTGGCGGAGCCCTGCAACGCCGCCGGCATGCATGCGAGGCGCTGCCGCGAAAGCCATCGCCGGGACCATCCGGCTTGGCGAAGAGTCTCCGACCATGCCGCCCGCGTGCAGGATGTTGGCGAAGATCCCGCCCGCGCCCCCCAGCGCGCCAGAGAGCGCGTTGGCAATAGGCCCGAGGATGAACCGCCTCGCCGCCAGCTTGGAGAGATCGGCCAGCAGCGAGGTAACCAGATCGCGGAAATCCAGCTTGCCGATTTTCACGAATTCGCCGACCGCATTCTCGGCCGACTGGAACGCGCTGACGAGGCTCTGGCCGATGTCCCCGCCAATCTCGCGCGCCTTGCTGGCATAGTCGCTGAGCGCTGCGGTGACCGCCTGCCAGCCGGAAACTGCGGCGTCGATGTCAGGTTCGGCTGCAGCGGCAGCAGTCTCGGCCGCTGCACCCGCACCCGTGGCCGCCTGTCCGGCATCGCCAAGGGCAGTTTCCAATCGCTCCGCCGCGTTGGTCGCCTCGGTCAGCGCGTTCGCGCCAGCTTCATCGCTGCCCCGCACCGCATCACGCAATGCCTGCCAACTGGCGAGTGGCGCGCGCGCGCCTTCGGCCAGATCGTGGGCCGCGCCACGATATGTGTTGGCCGTGGCAAGCGCAGTATTGGCCGCCGCAGTGAGCCCGAGATCGGGTGCGGAAAGCGGGTTATCCTCAAAAGCGCGGTCGAAGGCGGTCTGTGCGGCTGTGGTCGCGGCAGTTGCTGCGCCCTCAAACCGGTTCTCGATCTGACCAAGTTCGAGATCGGGAATGATCGAGATGCGACGCTCTGACCCGAGCGCTTCCAGCCCCTGGTTGATCCCCCCGATGAATGTGTTGATCCGCGAGACGACGCCGTTCAGCATCGCCTCAACGCCGTCGATCAGGCTGTTGGCCGCCTGAAACGCCAGATCGCCGATGGCGGCTGGCAGCAGTCCCCAGATCGCCTTGATCGCCTCGTAGGCCCCCTCGAAGGTGTTCGCGGCCGTGTTGCCGAAAGTCACGACGCTTTCGATGGCGCTCTGCATACCCGACGCCGCATCAGACTTCAGATCGAAAAACATTGCAGTGGCCGCAGCGCCCGCCGCAGCTGCCCCCATCTTGATGCGGTCCCACACCTCGACGGCGAGGTCCTTCAGAAGCGACATCGCCTCTCCAAATCCGCCCGCGCCAGTAACAAGGCGGGTGAACTGGTAGACGAGCTCGCCCGCGCCAACGATCAACGCGCCGATGCCGGTGCGGATCAGTGCCCCACGAAGGAGCACCAGCGCGGTGGCGAGGCCACGGACCGAGAGAGCTGCGACGGCAATCCCGGCGACCCAACGCCCTGCAAGAAAAGCCACAAACGTAGCGGCATAGGTGGTCAGACGGCCGATGTTGTCGAAGACACTGCGGATCGCGATGCCGAGCGGGCCTGTGCGGCTCGCAACCGCCGCCATGGCATTCGCGACCGCTTCCAGCGCGGGTGCCGCAGCGACCGTCAGCTGGTTCGACAGCCCGCGCCAGATCAGCCCCAACCTTGAGATGGCGTCGTTCGTCTGCTCGATCTGGTCGGCATCCTGCTCCGACACGACGACGCCGAAGGCCAGAACATCCTCTTTCGCCTGGCGCAGCGTCGCGGTGTCGATCCGCGACATGGCGATGGAGCCTTCCTCGCCAAAGAGCTGACCGGCGACGGCCGCGCGTTCGGCTGCGGGCACAAATTCCTCGATGGCCGCGTTGATCGCGCCCACACGCTGATCCAGCGGCAGGGAAATTAGGTCGGCAGCCGAAAGCCCCAGCCGATCCAGCGCGTCGGCGGCAGGTCCGGTCCCGGCGGCCGCCTGGCTGAGACGGCGCGTCAGATCCTTGGTGGCCTGCTCGATGCCGGACATCGACACGCCCGCCAGCTCGCCCGCGCGCTCCAGCGTCTGGATCGAGGCGACGGTGGTCCCCAGCGACTGCGCGAGCTTGGCCTGCGCATCGACGGTTTGCAGCCCGGATCGGACCATCGCCACGCCAGCAGCAGCGGCGGCGGCCACGGCGGCAGCGGCAGCCACTGCAACACGACGGGAGAACGCCGCAAGTCGGGCGTTGGCCGCCTCCATCTCGCGGCTGAGCCGCCCGAACCCTCGCACCCCGGCCTCACCGACACCTTCCAGTTCGGCGCGCACCTGTCGGCCACCGACCGCGGCAAGGCGGACAGAAACGCGCTTTTCAGCCATTGGAATGATCCATCTGTTCGTTGAGCTTCGCAACCATCACGGATTCAATGACGGGCAGCAGTTCGGCCATGGCCAGGGGTGGGATGCCGAGCGCGTCACCGAGAGCGAGCGCAGCGGTCAGGTCCCAGCCGATCACCGCACCCGGCAGAACGCGGAGCTGGCCGCCGAGACGGTCGACCAAGTCCCAGACCTGCCAACCCTCGTAAGTCAGCGGCCGGTTCAGCCACGCCGGGCAGTCTTCGCACGCCGTTTGGCAGGCGTCGCAGTAGCGTTCGCCCCCGCCGAAGGACCACTCGGCAAGGACGCGGAGACGTTTTTTTCCTGTTCCAGCAGCAGGCCTTTGGAGACGTAGGTCAGCTGGAAGGCCTCGAAGATAGGCCAGACATCGAGCAGCGCGTCGATGGCCTCGGGGCTGGGATCGATCGGCTCGCCGTCCGCGTCGCCGATGCCGTCCCAGGCGAGCACCGCCCTCCGTGCGAGAGCTTTGGCGAAGGCCACGGCGCGCTCCTCGTCGGAGGCCTCTTTGGGGACCGCTTCGACGGCGGGATCGCTGCGGGTGGCCACCATCAGCGCGGTAGTCAGCGGTCGCAGTTGCGCCCGCACGCCGGGGGCAAGACTATGCCAGCGCGGCGCGTTCGTTAGGTCGAGCGTGAGCATCAATATGTCTCCACATCGTTCAGGAGGGTTGCGGTGCACATCCGGCCGACGACGCTGTCGCGGGCGGCTTGCCAGTCGAAAGTGGCCTGCACGCCCTGCGGCCCGGAAATCTCGATGCGCGGGCGTGGCAGGTAGACGGCGTGCACGGTGAAGGTGAAGCTTTCGCCCGAGGGCAGCAGATAGGCGAACTCAAGCTCGCAAGGATCGCCATTGATCGCCTGCGTCACCAGTGTCTGGTCAGCGAAGCGCACCTCGATGGAGCCGGTCAGCGCAGCGATGGACGGGTCCGCGCCGTCGATGCGGCCGTCCGAGCGGATGGTCTCGATGCGGTCGAGGTTGTTGGCGTAGGTAATGTCGGCCGAGACCACATTGCCGAGGGCAGATCCGTTGCGGGTGATCGCCCCATTGAAATGGCCGAAGCGCTGCAATTCCAGCGCGGCGGGCGTGCCTGCGCTGGTCGTTGTGCCCACCGTCTCGCCCTGCGCCACCAGCCGGGATGTCGCGGTCAGCAGCCCCGAGCGCTGCATCTGCCAGTTGATCTGGTCGAGTACACAGCCGGAATACATCGCGTAGCGCGGCACTTCGGGCATGCCGGTCTCGATGGACATGCTGGGCAGCATCCAAGACCCCGACTGAAACTCGTGCGTCCAGGGACCGGTGCCAGATGTGGTCGGGTCGCCAAAGGTCGCCTTCAGCCAGAAGCCGAAGGCCTCGGCGTCGAGCGGCACGACGACATCGCCGTCTGCCGTCACCGCATCCTTGATCGGTGCCAGCGGATCGCGGCCGTAGCCCAGCAGTTCCGAGTTCAGCAGCGGCTGCTCCGCGCCGAGCGAGGTGCTGGCGAAGGGCATCTTGGTGAAGCCGCCGACTGGCGGCGTGCCATAGGTCGTTTCGAACGCAAGCGCCATCTGCGCCCGCGCCCCTTGGGCTCGTGCCATCGTATTCTCCTTGAATTGTCAGGGTCAGCCGAGCGGATCGGCCGTTGAATAATGCAGCACCACCGGGATCACGGCCGCCTTCAGGCTCGCCGCGCCTTCGACCGGCAGATCGACCGGGCGTGGCGCTTCTGCTTCGACCCAGTCGCATAGGCCGCCGAGCGTGCGGTCGGCGGCAATTGCCGTGCCGATGCTGGCGGTCAGCGTGTCGAAGACGGCGTCACGGTCGGTGCCCTGCACGACCGCCTCAATCTCGGCACGGTGCTGGTAGTGGTAGCGCAGGGGCGACAGTGTTACCTCGGGATCGCCTGGCTCCCCATCCCGAAGGATCAACAGGCCATCGGCGGGTATGCGCTCGGGCAAGACCTCACCCCGCAGGGCGGTTGCGGCCAGCGTCAAAAGCCGCGCCTGCAGCGCGGTGAGAATGGTTTCACGAACAGTCATGGTGTCTTTCCGGGCTCGACAGTAGAAATTGCTGGCTCAATGCACCCATGAGCTCCGGAAAAAAGGCTGCGAACTGCGATGGAAGGAGCTCGGGAAAACTACTAAGTCTTGTGTGGGTTTTCACTAGGAAGTCAGATGATTACAGACAGATTCGAAGATTTTGCACAGTCGCTGCGAGTTTTCATTGAACAGAAATACAGATTCCAAGAACTATTCCTCATCGATTCAAGCGAGGCGATCGGCAATGTTGAGCTCGCCTGTAAGAGCATGCTCGACACATTCGCCAGCTTGTACGACGCAGTTCGAGAAACTCAGGAAGTCGATTTTGATTTTTATGCACACCCGCTTTGTTGCGCTGTTCTTGCATACAGAAATGCCAAGCATCACAATAAAGCGCACGGCATCCGCAGTGTGCACCGCCATGCGCAGCAGAACGAACGCCAAGACTACCTCCTTGTAGATTTTCCTGCTGGGGACGGCGAAGACGGCGGAGGGTTCATTGACCACTACGCTTCTTGGGGAGACTTTTGTGTGCTCCTCGACATGCCAAGGGATCAAAGCCGCTTGCGCGCAAATGCTCGGAACCTCGTCAGACACCGCATCGAGGCAGATGGATTTGAACGTTTCGCTGATCAGGACGGAGTTCCAATCCATCGGGTCTTTATAAACATGATTCCAATAATAATTGGCGCTGGATCAGAGTTTATTACCTATTTGAAGCCACATATTCGCGCTCAAAGTGTGGAGGCCGAGCATTTCGTTTCGCATTTCGAACATGTGGAGCAAGCCAACTTTTCTCGACCTAAATACTTGGAGTTAACGAGTTCGGTTTTTGGTTAGGGTTGCTTGGCACGAGGAAACGATAGCCAATTTCCGATCCTATCGCTGAACAACCCATTTCGCCACGATCAGCCCCGGGACGCTGTCAAGCGCCCGGTCTGCATCCCGCGCGAGGTCCAGCCGCTTCGGCAGTTTCACCTGCGGCACGAGCAGGAAGATCGGCGCGGTGACCTTTCCGCGCCCGGTCTTGGAGCGGGACACGACCGCCTGACCCTTCGTGTTCAGCCGTCCCTCTGCCACCAGCAAGCTCGGCCCCGTGCGACGATAGACGAAACGCAGGCGCAGCCCGCGTCGCCGTTCCCATTCGCCGGGGGTTATCCTGCCGCCGCGCAGCGACTTGCCTGCGGCGGGCAGCGGGATCGCCAGCCAGAACCCGTCTTTCGAGCGGATCAGCGGGCCGGTGTCATGCGCTCCCACGATGACCGGGGCCTTGGACCAGACCAGCGCGGCTGCATCCAAGCTCTCGCCCGACCTCGGGAAGTTCTGGTTGCGGATCGAGTTGGCAAGCCGTCGCCCCAATCCCGCGCCAGTGATCTGCGTGCGCCAGGCAGTCTTGAGCCCGGTCCCGGCCTCGCGCATGGCAGCTGTCACAGCACGTTCGCCCGCCGCGACCTCCGCTGCCATCATGGCGACGATGTCCGGATCGATGTCGAGCTTCAGCTTCACGCGGGCCTCAGATCAACAGTCCAGACCAGCCGCTCCCGGTCCCGGACGGGTTCGCCCTGAATGAGGAAGGCGTCGCCATCCATTTCCAATCGGTCGCCGGGACGCGGTGCCGGAACTTCCGCGACGCGAAGATCGATCCGGGTCGTTTCCGACCAGAGCCGCGCATCGCCGAATTCGGTGATGGCATCAGCCTGCCGGGAGACGACGCGCACCAGCACGGGCGCGCCGCCATCGGAGGTGTAGACCGCCTCACGCCCGATGTTGGGATCCGCGAACAGAGCATCCAGAATGGCGGCAAACGCCGTCATCAGAAACTGCCGTTCAGGCGCACCCGGCCGATCAGGTCACCCGCGCCGCCCGCAACAGACTCAACGGCCACACCGATCAGCGTGTTCGCGGTGGCGGTCTTGGTGGCTTCCTTGTTGGTGTTGTCCCAATAGACCTTGTCACCGGTGGACCAGGCTTGGCTCGCGACTTTCTTCAGGTCGAAGACTCCGATGAGGGCGGTCTCGACCGTCTCGGCATTGGCAGCATCCCCGGCGGCCACGCCGAAAATAGAGCCGACGAGCAGGCCATCGCCGGAGGTCACGGCGTAGGGCGCGGTCAGGGTGATGGTGTTGCCGGGCTGGACGTAGTTTTTCATTGCGGGATCCTTTGCAAAATGGAACGGGCGGCCCGATTGGACCGCCCGTTAGAGGTGAGATGTCAGGGACGGCCCGTTTTATGCGCCGGGGTTCTTGTAGAGGCCGCGCCAGTCGATGGCCTTTGCGCCGAAATCGAGGCGGCACTTGATCTCGACGCCGTCGACGTCGAAGCCGTTCCGGGTCTCAATGTACGCGCCCTGCTGACCCTCGAGATAGGCGTACTCGATGGTGTCGATCTGGTTCGGGCTGGCCGCGAGGTACCAGGCGGTTACGCTGGCGGCATCGAGGCGTGGCTCGCTGATCGGCGCGAGGGTGCGGATCGACTGCGGCACGACATTGGACGTCGCTGCGGGCACCAGGTTCTGGGCGACCATCTGCTCCGCCTTCAGTTCCAGCGAGGCGGGCACGATCAGGAAGGCGGGGCGGACGTTCAGCACCGTCTTCTTGTCGAGCCCGGTCTGCTTGGCCATCGCCGCGCGGGCCGCACCGACAGCATCGACCGCCAGCGCTGCGCCTGTTCCTGCGAGGTTCTTGTGGCTGGTGTGGAACAGGGCGTTGCCGTCCGCCATCGCCGGGTTGGCGGTGATGATGCCCCAGACGACGTCCGATTCCAGCTGGGCGATGGAGTTGCCGTACATCGCGGGGATCCGAGTGAAGGCGTCGAGATCGTCGTTGATCAGCGTCTGGCGGGTGATGGCGACCACCCGGCCATAGGTCTTGACCTTGTAGCTCTCCTTGCTCTCGCCGAGTGTCCCGCGTTTGAACTCGCCGCTTTCGCCCACCTCCAGCAGCTGCGGCGCTTCGCCGAGCTGGACCCGGTGCATCGCCTTGAAGTCGGTGGCCAGAACCTGGCGGCAGAACAGCATGAATGTGCGGGGATAGGCGTCATAGGCCTGCCGCAGGGTCTTGTTGGTGACCGCCGAGAGGATCTCCGGGAAGTCGGACGTCGAATGCAAGGCCCGCGTTGCCACCTCGTCGCGAGACAGGCCCCGCGTATTGACCCCAGCATTGCCAAGGCTCTCGCGGGCCAGTTCCATGAGCGTCATGCCACGATACTGGCGAGCGGCATCTTCCAGAGTGAACAGCGTTGGGCTGTAACGGTGCAGAAGCGCGTTCGCGACGGCATCGCGGCGGGTGATCTGCTCGTCGCGGCCGCCGAGTGGGATCGACACCTGGCTGAAGGTGCGGGTTTCTTCGGATTTGGAGGCGACCTGATCGAGGATCAAACGCCGGGCTTCGCCGATATCCGTGCCGCGCTTGACCAGATCCTCGGCAAAGCTGCGCTCGAGGTTCAGCCGCCCGGCCAGATCATAGATTGTGGACACCCGGTCACGCTCCGTCTCGCGGGCCCGGGTCGCAACAGCTTCAGTGTCAGGCACAACGGGGGCATCGGGCTTCTGCGGCTTTGGCTGCGCGCGGGTCTCAACGGCAGCAACCTTCGGCTCGGCCACAGGCGTCTTCGGTTCAGTCATGGTGGTGTCCTCGGCAGCATTGATGTCGCTGGGCTGATCTTTGGCCTCTGCGGCCAGGGCGTTGGGTTTTTCCGTCATCGGGATGGCTCCTGTTTGAGTGGGTGGGACGTCCCGGCGATGGAGGACGCAATCGTGAAGTTGGGATTGGGCGCGAAACCCTGCGGCGGGATCTGCCCCGACCGGCACGGCGGACACCTCGAAGGGCGTCCAGTCCACCGCGCGCCAAAGCTCGCGAGCCGCTTCGGGCTTGGACACTTCGAACCGGTGGACCTGGTAGCCGATGGACACCGCCCGGATATGGCCCGCCTGGATATCGCGCCAGATCGGTTCGACATCGGCGCGCTCAGAAATCCGGACCTGCGCAATGCCGCGACCGTTTTCGATCCGGGCAGACCCCGGGACGACCGAGCCGATCACGGCATCCAGCGTTTCGATCTCATGCACCTTCAGAAACGGCGCGCCGGCGTTCAGACGATCGAGCCGCACATGGTCTGGATCGAGGCTCAATTCCTCGTCGTAGGGTTCGCCGAACAGGGTCGATCGACGAACCCGAGCGCCCGCTGACCAGATCACCTCGACGGTGCGGGTGTCGGTGTCCGCTGAGTTCAGCGCAAGCTCCGCCATCCGGCGCAAGGCCGGGATTTCGATCATTGTGTCCATGTTGGTCAGTCCTGTTGGTCGGCCTGCGCCGGATCGGTTTCCGCGTCAGCGGTGGGCTCGTCGTCGGCCGGTTCGTCGGCATCCGGATCGGTGGCCGGGTCGCTGGTCTGCGCGCTCCCGGTCTTGGTGACTCGTCGCGGGTCGCTGTCGAGAACCAGCCCGAGGGCATCGAGCTTGGCGTTGGTCGCAGCGATCTCGGCCAGCACCGCGTCCGGATTGCGGCCCTGCCGGGCGATCACCTCGGCCAGCGTCATGGTGCCAGATCGGATCGACAGCAGGTTCGCCATCGCGTCCTTCTGCGGATCGACCGCCTCGAACTTCGGCGGCGACCATTCGACCGGTACGTCCGGCGATGGGATCTGGCCCGCCGCCCATGCGGCTTCCGTGAACCAGCGCCAGACCGGGGCGCAGAACATCGGGATGAACAGCTGCCACTGGACGGCATCGATCTGGCGGCGGAATTCAACCAGCCCCGCGCGGATCGAGGAATAGTTCACCTGGGAGAGATCGCCGGTCAGCAACTCATACGGCACGCGGAACCCGGCCGAGATCGTATGCAGGCTCGCCCGCTTGTATTCTGCATAGCCGCCCGTAGCCGAAGGCTGGTTAAATCGAATGTCCTTGCCGCCGCGCGCATAGGCAATGAGGCCAGGCTCGAACTGCTCGACGCGGTTTCCATCAGCATCGACCACGGAGGGAGCGATGCCCTGCTGCGCCTCGTCGTCGCCGAAGACGATGGCGGTGACGCAGGCCTCGGTCTTCTTGCGGACCAGTTCGGCCACCTCGTAGTCGTCGAGGTCGCGCAAACTGCGGATCACCGGCGCGCCCCAGGGAACGCCGCGCGCCTGCGTGCGCTGCTTCTCGTAAACATGGGCGATCTCGGTCGCCGGGACCGGGCGGCTCTGCAACCCGTTCTGCAACGTGCCATAGGCATCACCCGGATGTTCGGCATGCAGCCAATAGGCCCGGCGTTTGCCGACTGGATCGAACTCGATCCCCTGGACGAGGCGTCCCGCGCCGATGGTGCCGGATTTCGTGGTGTCGAGGAAGTCGGCCTCCAGCACCTGCACTTGCAGCGGGACAGGCAAGCCATCCGCTGCGCGGCGCAGACGTCGGCGCACCAGGACCTCACCTGCCTCGACCATCTCGCGGCAGATCAACGTCTGCAGCCCATAGAAGTCGAGCTGGCCGTCGGCGTCAGCGGCGTCCGACCACCTTGCGAAGAGCGCATCGACCTTCCGGTCCAGCTTGTCATTGCCGCTCGCCGCCCGAGGCATGATGCCCGCACCGACAATGTTGTTTACCAGCACCGCCACGGCCTTGGCCGCATGCGGGTTGTTGCGGACCAGATCGCGCATCCGGTCGCGCAGCAGCGCCCCGGCCACGCCAACCTCGGTATCGGCCGAGGTGCCCGGCGCACGCCAGCCGTCGGTCCGTCGCCCCTTCGAGGCACCATCATAGCCCCGCGTCAGGGTTTCGAATGCCTGCCGCGCCAGCACACGACGGGCCGCCGTGCGTGGTGCCACCGAGGCAATCGCATGGTCAAACCAGTTGGCCCACATCAGCGATCCCCGCGCGAGAAGCCCGCGAGCCCAGCGATTGGCACCGGTTGTGTGGTGCCCGCTATGGCCCGCTCGATGGTGCGGATGCGCACCAGCAGATCCTCGGCCGAGCCATAGTCGACCGACTTGCCGTCATAGCTGACCCGGGTCGTGCCGCTGGAATAGGCCCGGCGCAACGCGGACAGCTCGGTTTCGGTCCAGTCTGCCATCAAAACCATCCTCCGCGCCGTCCGAGCCAGTCGGATTGACGTTTGCCTTGCGACGTCTGCGCTTGCCTGTTGATCTGCCCCGCGGGATCCGCAGAGGCGTCGGCGACACCGAGTTGATCCTCGAGGTCACGCCATTTCTCGTCGGTCCAGCGATCCGCACCCGCGATCCAGGCGGCGGCGCGGGCATAGACCCGGCAATCCAGCGCCTCGTTGCGCTCGCGCAGCTTCTGCCATTCCAGTCGGGCAAAGCCACGCTTCGTGCGCACCGTGACCAGTTGCTCGGCCACGAACTGCTTCAGCCATTCGTTCTCGACCCAGTGCGGCAGATGCACCGTGCCGGGTGAGAATTCTGCGCCGTTAGCGCGTTCCTCCTCGGTT